>Ga0078972_1001306_pt1 | contig 48481 bp, 42 predicted proteins | sample YelNatPaOPGAMG01_FD_67568 | JGI IMG/M metagenome (GOLD analysis project Ga0078972, IMG submission 67568) | Hot spring thermophilic microbial communities from Obsidian Pool, Yellowstone National Park, USA - OP-RAMG-01 (SPADES assembly) (version 2) | ecosystem: Environmental > Aquatic > Thermal... | reverse complement strand
CGACTTCGCGCGGTTCGGCTCGGTTCGCACGCTCAGACCAAAGGCCGGCCCGTCCTGATCCGGCGGTCGACGTCCCACAGCAGCACGTTGAACGGGAATCGCCGGACGAACCGCGGCATCAAGCGGTTCAGCGAGCCCAGCACGGCCATCAGCCGGTCGAACCGGCGCTGCCTGGCGGCGTCCCACGGCAGCCGCATCTCGTCGCGGAACCGCTGCGGCAGAAAGCCGGTGGTGATCAGCAGCGCCAGGTTGTCCGACGTCCGCTGCAGCGGGCCCGGCAGCACGACGCCCCGGATGCGGCCCGCGGCGATCGGGAACAGGTAGCCCCGCACGGCGTCGTCGATGTGCACGCGCGCCAGCGACTCCTGCCAGTACCGGTCGAAGGCCGCACGGTCGGCCGGCCACATCTGCGGCGGCACCTGCAGCGTGGTCGCCAGCGCCATGCCCTCGCGATAATGACGATCGGCGTCGCACTCGTCGAGCTCGCCGACGAAGATACGATAGACATCGAGCCCGCCCTTGTACAGGCAGGCGCCCACCCACAGCTGCAGATCGACGTCGAAGGCGTTGTACTGCACCGGACTTTCGGGAGTGGAGTACACCTGCGCGTGCGCGCGGTTCACCGCGCGGCGGAAGGCATCCTTCTGCGCGTCGCTGCCCGCGGTGGCCACCGCGAGGTAGGTGAAGGTGGTGCGCGCCCGTTTGACCGGGTGCAGGTCCACCCGGCCGCTTTCGACGCGGCTCTCCATCACGCCGTAGCCCACGCCGGGCCGTGCCAGCTGCATGATCACGTTGGCCGGGCCGGCCAGCAGCGCCACGCCCATCAGGCCCTCGTCGATGCCCAGCGGCCCCCGCGTCCGCAGCCGCGGGTTCGGTCGCGGGCGGGGCGGGTCGGTGACCGCACGTTCGACGTGTGGCGTCGCCCGGCGACCCGGTTGGTGAATCGCCATGGCCTGACCTCCCGCGGCGCCCGTCGCACGGAATGTGCGAACGCGTGTTTCCTGATATTGTCCGCGGTCTCGCCCGGTGTCAAGATGGTGCTCGTGGCCGCCGAGACCGAAGCGCCGAGCGTGCGACCCTACGGCGGCGTCGACGCGGCCGCGCGGGTCGCCGCGCGGCGGGACCGGCTCCTGGCGGCCGGACTGGACCTGCTGGGGGCGAAACGACAGGACATCCCGACACTGACCGTTCGCGGCGTATGCCGGCGCGCCGGCCTGGCCGCCCGCTACTTCTACGAAAGCTTCGCCGACAAGGACGCTTTCGTCGGCTGCGTGTTCGACTGGGTGGTCGCCGAACTGGCCGCCACCACCCAGGCGGCGGTGACGGCGGTACCGGCGCACGAGCAGACCCGCGCGGGGATGGCCAACATCGTGCGCGCCATCGCCGGCGACGCCCGCATCGGGCGCCTGCTGTTCAGCAGCCAACTGGCCGATCCGGTGGTGGTGCGCAAACGCGCCGAATCCAGCGCGCTGTTCGCCATGCTGTCGGGGCAGCACGTCGGCGATGCGCTGCGCGTCCCGGCCAACGATCGCATCAAGGCCGCGGCACACTTCGTCGTCGGCGGGGTCGGGCAGACGATCAGCGCGTGGCTGGCCGGCGACGTCCGGCTCGAACCGGACGAGCTCGTCGACCAGCTGGCATCGCTGCTCGACGAGCTCGCCGAGCCGGACCTGTACCGCCTCAAGGGAAAAGGCGTCTCAGGGAAAAAGCGGTAGGTGCCGCAGCCGCATCCCCGGGTCCAGCTGCCACAACCGCACCATCGCAAGCCGCATGATGCGGTGCGCACTGAAGCGCGAGATCAATTCTCACGCCGGTGGCTTTTCCGATCGGCCGTTCGCCGTGATGCGGACCTGGGCGGATCCACGCATGGTCGATCCCGGCATCGAACCCGGCGCTCGGGCGCCGAACGCGTGTTATGCGGGCGTCCCGGGCGCCCGCAGCGGGCAGGCCGACCTCATCGCGAGGTGGATCGCCAAGCGATGGCGTTGCGAGTCCCCGCCCGCCGGCCGGGTGACCGTTGGCTAGATTGATGGATGCTTGGCCGCAACCCGAGAGGGAATACCTCACCACCAGACTTGAGCAAAAGCCCAGCAAAGCAATGGAAGGCACGCCATGCCGATCGCGATAACTCCTGAGCACCAGGACCTGGCCGATTCGGTGCGATCCCTGGTGGCGCGGGTGGCGCCGTCCGAGGTCCTGCACGAGGCCATGGAGACGACACCGGAATCGCCCCTGGAAAACCCCCCGCCGTACTGGCGGGCGGCGGCCGAACAGGGCCTGCACGGTGTGCATCTGGCCGAGTCCGTCGGCGGACAGGGTTTCGGCATCCTCGAGTTGGCCGTCGTCCTCGCCGAGTTCGGCTACGGGGCGGTGCCCGGCCCGTTCGTGCCGTCCGCGATCGCCGGCGCGCTGATCTCCGCACACGATCCCGGGGCCGACGTGCTTTCCGAGTTGGCGTCCGGTGCGGCCATCGGCGCCTATGCGCTCGATTCCGGCCTGACCGCGACCCGGCACGGCCCGAACAACGACGCGCTGGTGATCCGCGGCGAGGTGCGCGCCGTGCCGGCGGCCGCGCAGGCCTCCGTGCTGGTCCTGCCGGTGGCGATCGACAGCGGCGACGAATGGGTGGTGCTGCGGGCCGAACAGCTCGAGATTGTGCCGGTCAAGAGCATCGACCCGCTGCGCCCGGTCGCCCACGTGCGGGCCAACGCCGTCGAGATCGGCGACGACGCCGTGCTGAGCAACCTGGGTATGGCCACCGCGCACGCGCTGATGTCGACCCTGCTGTCCGCGGAGGCCGTCGGCGTGGCGCGCTGGGCCACCGACACCGCGTCGGCGTACGCCAAGATCCGTGAGCAGTTCGGCCGCCCGATCGGCCAGTTCCAGGCCATCAAGCACAAGTGCGCGGAAATGATCGCCGACACCGAGCGGGCCACCGCCGCGGTGTGGGACGCCGCCCGCGCACTGGACGAGGCGCGCGAAGCCGGCGAAAACGGCTGGGACATCGCGACTGCCAGAGTCGAGTTCGCCGCCGCGGTCGCCGCCACCCTGGCGCCGGCGGCAGCGCAGCGCTGCGCACAGGACTGCATCCAGGTGCACGGCGGCATCGGCTTCACCTGGGAGCACGATACCAACGTCTACTACCGCCGGGCGCTGATGCTGGCCGCCTGCTTCGGGCGCAGGACCGAATACCCGCAAAAGGTCGTGGACAGCGCGACCACCACGGGCATGCGCCCGGTGGACATCGACCTGGACCCCGACACCGAGAAGCTGCGGGCCGAGATCCGGGCCGAGGTCGCCGCGCTCAAGGAGATGGACCGCGAGTCGCGCAGGGTCGCGATCGCCGAAGCAGGCTGGGTGCTGCCGTATCTGCCCAGGCCGTGGGGCCGGGCGGCCAGCCCGGTCGAGCAGGTCATCATCGCCCAGGAGTTCAGCGCCGGGCGGGTCCGGCGGCCGCAGGTCGGCATCGCCGCGTGGATCATCCCCTCCATCGTCGCGTTCGGCAGCGACGAGCAGAAGCAACGGTTCCTGCCGCCCACCTTCCGGGGAGACATGATCTGGTGTCAGCTGTTCTCCGAGCCGGGCGCCGGGTCGGACCTGGCCGGGCTGTCGACCAAGGCGACGCGCACCGAGGGCGGATGGCGCATCACCGGGCAGAAAATCTGGACCACCGCCGCACAGCTGTCGCAGTGGGGCGCCTTGCTGGCGCGGACCGAGCCGAGCGCCCCGAAACATAACGGCATCACGTACTTCCTGCTGGACATGAAGAGCGAGGGCGTGACGGTCACACCGCTGCGCGAGCTCACCGGCAACGCGCTGTTCAACACCGTGTACATCGACGACGTGTTCGTGCCGGACGAGTGTGTGCTCGGCGAGGTCAACCGCGGCTGGGAGGTCAGCCGCAACACCCTGACGGCGGAACGGGTTTCGCTGGGCAGCAGCGACGCGAACTTCCTGGCGAGCCTGCCCGAGTTCGTCGACTTCGTGCGCGACGGCCAGTTCGACCAGGTCGGCCAGCACCGCGCCGGCCACCTGATCGCCGAGGGTCATGCCGCCAAGGTGCTCAACCTGCGCTCCACGCTGCTGACCCTGGCGGGTGGTGACGCGATGCCGTCGGCGGCGATTTCCAAGCTGTTGTCGATGCGCACCGGCCAGGGTTATGCCGAATTCGCGGTGTCGTCGTTCGGCACCGACGCCGCGATCGGCGACACCGCCGAACTGCCGGGCAAGTGGGGCGAGTATCTGCTGGCCAGCCGCGCCACGACCATCTACGGCGGCACCTCGGAGGTGCAGCTCAACATCATCGCCGAGAGGCTGCTGGGCCTGCCGCGGGACCCCTAGGCAGCTGCTCCCGCTCAGGAGGGCCATGCCGACCCGACGTCAGCCGGGCCGGCATGGTTCCCCCCCACTGGTGCCGGTCAACCCACGTGCGGCAGGACGTGGATCTCCGGCACCGCCCGATGGCGGTCCACTCACCACCACCAGTTCCACCAGCGCCCGTGGCGCCAGAAACCGCCCGGGTGTCCCCAGCCGTGCCCGAAACCCCGGTGTACCCCACCGGGCCCGAAACCACCGGGCCCGAAACCACCGTGCCCGAAACCGCCGGGCCCGAACCGCACGGGCTCGACGGCCGGTGCTTGCGGCACGGTTCCGTGGGCGCCCGCGCTCACGAAGCTCGCCACTGATCCCGGGGCAGCTTCCGCGGTGGGGATGGTCCCGGACAACGTAGCCCCGGCAAGCACGCCGGTGCTCACAACGCCCGCTGCAACGGCGTGGATCGATCGCGATCTAGCCCCCATCGTGAACTCCTTTCGAAATCTTTGTGGTGCCTATAGCTTCGGAAGCTACCCCTAAATTGCCGGTGAGGCCAGCCGAATTTCGAGAAATTCAGCTGTGGATTTGCCAAAGATTTCCGTGCGAGCCAATTGTCAAATCACTGAATCGAGTGTTTACCACTGGCAGTATTTACTTAAATATTTATCTACCTCGATCATATTGCTGTCCGATCTGCGCTGCAGCACCCACTGTACCCGCACGTTTCTGCACCTCAGAGCACTTATACTGAGCTACTGACCAGCAGAAATCCGGAAATCAACCTTCACCCTGATCTGCCTCAGTGCGATAGCGGGAAAATTCGGTCGGAAATCGTCGACACAGCCAGGCATTCGAACGGATCACGCTCGCCGAGTGCACCCTTTCTGAATCAGACCAACTCCGGCTAGCCATTTGGAGCCTCAATCCTGATCACACGGTATAAATCATTGGCCTAACCCGTCCGGAACTATTCCGGCGAGCGGTCGCGCCTGAACCAGATCGCCTCGCTCGCACCGGCCACCGGGTTGGTGATGCCGCCGGTAAAGGCCACGTATGCTGAGACGTGTCGGGCGATCAGTATCGACTGACACAGATGTCGCTGAACTACTGATTGCCTACGTCATCACTGGAGACAAGCCGCGGTGAAACCCAATCCCGGCCGTGTCGGGCCGAGCGTCGGAGCCTTCCGCGCTCAGCAGCCATCGGCTACCCCGCCGGCTCGTGAAGCCGCGCCCACGGAGCGCATCACCGGCTTGCGGCCGCAGCGCCCCCAGCGGGCGGCCAACCCACCGGCGGGCGAGCAGCCGTCGCGCGGTCGCCGCACCCGACGCACCGTCGACCTGCCCGCGGCCACCCACCGGGCCCTCGACATCTGGCAGCGCGAAGCGGCCGACCGGCTCGGTGTGGCCCGCGTCACCGGGCAGGAGGTCATCTCCGCGCTTATCGATCAGCTGCTGGCCGACCCGCAGCTCACGGCCCAGATCACCCGCGCCATCCAGCAGCGACGCTGACGGCGCCCCGCCCACGGGTGCGTCTCAGTCGACCTGCATTTCACGCAGCTCGCGCTTGAGGATCTTGCCCGTCGGGTTGCGCGGCAGCTCCTCGAGGAACACCACCTCGCGCGGCACCTTGTAGCGCGCCAGGTGGTCGCGCACGTATCCCTTGATGGTGTCCTCGTCGACGCCGGCGCCCTCCTTCCTCACCACGAAGGCGCGCAGCCGCTGCCCCCACTCGCTGTCCTCGACGCCGATCGCCGTCGCCTCCACCACGTCGGGATGCCCGCTGATCAGGTCCTCGACCTCGGCGGGGAAGACGTTCTCCCCACCGGAGACGATCATCTCGTCGTCCCGGCCGCTGACGTACAGCAGGCCGTACTCGTCGAAGTAGCCGACGTCTCCCGACGACAACAGCCCGTCGATGATCTGCTTGTTGCCGCCACCGGTGTATCCGGAGAACGGGAAGGTGTTGCCGACGAAGATCCTGCCGACCTCGCCCTGCCGCAGCTCCTTGCCGTTGTCGTCGTAGATCTTGACCTTCACGCCCTTGACGACCGGACCCACGGTCGCCGCGTTGCGTTCCAGGTGCTGCGGCCCGGCGATCGTGGCGAACGCGATCTCCGTCGAGCCGTACATGTTGTAGACGACCGGGCCCAGGTCCTTCAGCGCCCGGGCCGCCAGCTCGGCACCCAACTGGGACCCGGACACGAACACGATGCGCAGGCTGGACAGGTCGGGCTTGGCGTCCATCTTCTCGACGGCGTCGAGAAGGCGCGACAGCATCACCGGCACCACCACCATGGCGGTCACCCTGTGCTTCTCGACGTCCTCGAGCACCAGCGGCGGCTTGAACTTGCGCCGCAACACCAGCGTCGACCCCAGGAACATCGCGATGGTGCCGTGGAGGAATCCGAGCGCGTGGAACATCGGCGCGGGCAGCGAGGTCACCTCGCCCGCCTTGAACGGCACGTGCGACAGGATGCCGCCGATCGGCGCCAGCGTCGGCGGCGTGCTGCGGTTGGCGCCCTTCGGCGTGCCGGTCGTCCCGCTGGTCAGGATGATGATCGACGCGTGCTTGGCCGCCTTCGGGGCCGGCGCTTTGCTGCTCCGGGCGATCAGCTCGGCCAGGGTTTCGTCGGTGCTGCCGGACGGCTGGTCGGCGTCGGGGTTGACGCCCAGCGCCCGAATCTTGCCCAGCGGCGGCTCGGCTTTGCTGACGGCTTTGGTGTACTCGTCGTCGTAGATGATGACCTTGGCGCCCTCGCGCTCGGACACCTCTTTGATCTGCGGCCCGGAGAATTCGCTGTTGAGCAGGATGATGCGGGCGCCCACCCGGGCGCACCCGAAGTAGGCGACCAGGAACCACCGGTGGTTGCGGGCCAGCAAGGCGACACCGTCGCCGGCCTTGACGCCCTTGTCGATCAGCCCGTTGGCCACGGCGTGGGCCGCCTCGTCGAGCTCGCGGTAGGTGAACTCGCCGTCTTCGTCGATACACGCGGCACGGTCGGGCGTGCGCCTGGCGTTGAGCGACGGCAGCATGCCGAACTCGCCCCACTTGTAGATGTCGGCGGCCATCGCGGCGTAGTTCTGCGGCGGTTCCAGCCGAAACGCCCCCGACTCGATGATCCGGCGCAGGTAGTGCAGTTCGGCTGAGCCGCGGTCGAGGTACTGCTGGACTTTCGCCACGGTTTGCCCGGGCAGGCCGAGGAGATTAGGCATGAGTTCACCATATGTGACGCCCGTCGCAATGCGACCGGAAAGTCCGGCCGAATTAGCATGGACCCCATGTCCGGTCCGGTTTCGCTGGAGGTGGCCGGACGCGAGGTCGCCATCACCCATCCGGACAAGGTGGTCTTTCCCGCGCGCAACGGCCCGACGGCCCGCACCAAGCTCGACCTGGTCCGCTACTACCTGTCGGTGTCCGAGGGCGCGCTGCGGGGGGTGGCGGGCCGGCCGATGATCCTGAAGCGCTTCGTCCAGGGCATCTCCGCCGAGGCCGTGTTCCAGAAGCGCGCCCCGAAGTACCGCCCGGACTGGGTCGACGTCGCCGAGTTGCACTACGCGTCGGGCACGTCCGCCGCCGAAACGGTCATCCGGGACGCCGCCGGGCTGGCCTGGGTGGTCAACCTGGGGTGCATCGACCTCAACCCGCATCCGGTGCGCGCCGGCGACCTCGACCATCCCGACGAGCTGCGGGTCGACCTGGATCCGATGCCGGGTGTCGGCTGGCGCCAGATCGTCGACGTCGCACTCGCGGCCCGCGAGGTGCTGGAGGATCACGGCCTGGTCGCCTGGCCGAAGACGTCCGGTTCGCGGGGCTTTCACATCTACGCGCGGATCGCCCCCCGCCGGGATTTCCGGCAGGTGCGGCTGGCCGCCCAGACCGTGGCGCGCGAGGTCGAGCGGCGGGTGCCCGACGCGGCCACCAGCCGCTGGTGGAAGGAGGAACGCCGGGGAGTGTTCGTCGACTTCAACCAGAACGCCAAGGACCGCACGGTCGCGTCGGCGTATTCGGTGCGCGCGACGCCGGACGCCCGGGTGTCGACCCCGCTGCGCTGGGACGAGGTCGCCGACTGCGAACCGGGGTCCTTCACCATCGACACCGTGCCCGGCCGGTTCGCCGCGGCGGGTGATCCCTGGGCCGGCATGGACGACGCGCCCGGTGACCTCGATCGCCTGTTGATGCTGGCCGAAGAACTGGGGCCACCGGAGCGCGCGCCGAAGAGTTCGGGTCGGCGCACCGACGGCAGGCGCACCTCGTCGAAGCCCCTGATCGAGGTCGCGCGCACCAGGACCAAAGACGAGGCGATGGCCGCGCTGGACACCTGGCGCGACCGCCACCCCGCGGTGGCCGACCGGCTGGAGCCGGCCGACGTGCTCGTCGACGGCATGCGGGGCCCGAGCTCGGTCTGGTACCGGATCCGGATCAACCTGCAGCACGTTCCGGCCGACCAGCGCCCGCCGCAGGAAGAGCTGGTCGCCGACTACTCCCCCTGGGAGGGGTACCGGGACCGTTAGACGCCGTGCCCCGCCAGCGCGTTGCCCCGGCGCAGGTAGCAGTACCAGGTGACGGCCAGCAGGGCGACGAAGAACGCCACGTAGAACCGCAGCGCGGGCTCGATGCTGCCGAACTGCGACTTCGACCAGGCGTACGCCAGCGGCACCACGAACCCCCCGAAGGCGCCGACCGACGAGATGACGCCCAGCGCGCCGGCGGCCTGGCGGCGCATGTGCACCATCGTGTCCGGGCCGCCGCCGGCGAGCTCGCCCTTGACCTTGAAGATCCGCGAGATCATCCGGTACGTCGAACCGTTGCCGATCCCGGTGGCGACGAACAGGAACATGAAGCTGGCGAAGAACAACGGCAGATTCCTGGTCTCGACGGACCACAGCGCCGCGGCGGCCCCCGCGGCGAGCATGCCGAAGCTGGCGGCGGTGATGCGGGCCCCGCCGATCCGGTCGGCGAGTTTTCCGCCCAGGGGCCGGACGACCGACCCGATGCCGGCGCCCAAAAACGCCCACGTCAGCGCGATGTCACCGCGGCCGAACACGGTCTTGAGCAGCGTCGGGAAAGCCGCCGAGTAACCGATGAAGGACCCGAACGTGCCGATGTAGAGCACCGACAGGATCCAGGTGTCGGCGTGGCGCAGCGACTGCCACACCGGCTTCACGTCGGCTCCCCCCTGCTTGGACGCCTCGGTCAGGTTGTTCATGAACACGAACGCGCACACCGCGGCGACCACGGCCAGCGGCACGTAGAACAGGCCGGCGCGCGACAGCGCCACCCCGCCGCCCGCGACGACTATCGGCGGGATGATCTTCTGCACGATCGCCACACCGACATTGCCGCCGGCGGCGTTGAGGCCCAGCGCCCAGCCCTTGTCCTGCTCCGGGTAGAAGAACGAGATGTTGGCCATCGAGGAGGCGAAGTTGCCGCCGCCGAATCCGGCCGTCGCGGCGATCGCCACCAGCGCGGCGAACGGGATGCCGGGGTGGCTCACCGCCCAGGCCAGCAGCAGGCACGGGAGCAGCAGCATCGACGCGGAGATGGTCGTCCAGTTGCGGCCGCCGAAGACCGGGACCGCGAAGGTGTAGGGCAGCCGCAGCAACGCCCCCACCCCGCTGGGCACCGCGACCAGGCACAGGGCCTGGCTCGCGGAAAGCGCCCAACCGGACGCGGCCGGGCCGCCGTGCGGCCCGGCCGTCATCTGGACGACCACGATGCTCCACAACATCCACACGCTGAAGCCGACGTGCTCGGCGAAGATGGAGAAGATCAGGTTGCGCCGGGCGACGGCTTTGCCGGTGGTCTCCCAGAACGCGGGGTCCTCGGGCCGCCAGTCGTCGATCCAGTGCCGTCCGCGATGCTGTTCGCGCGGCGGCGCGGGCTGCAGCAGCGGCGGGCTGGTCATGGTCATGCGGTGGGCCCCCTGTCGACGACGCGGCACGTACCTGGCCTCGATCGGCCGGCACGTCTCGACGCTAAAGAGGCCCTGTTACCGGTTGGGGCGCCCACCGTTACGGGGGGATCACATCAAGATCGCACCGCGAGCGCGGCCGTTGTCAGAACGGCGCGCGTACGAGACCGCGATGGCCCGCCCGGCCGCCGAGCAGTTGCAGTTCGAGAGCACCCGGCAGCGGCTGATGTTCTCGATACCGGAGCTCAAAGGCGCCCTCTGCGACGAGTGCTACCGTACCGTCGACCTCGCCGCGGAGGCCGTCGGCCATCGAATCGGCTGCGCCGCAAAGGATTTCGATGTCCTGGTGTTCGCCGGTGCGGTGACCAGCGCCGCCGATGACCGCCTGGACCGGCTACCGGGCCCCGGACTTCCCCGAGGCCGGCATGCCGCTGAGCTGAGCGGCCGCCCGCGAAGGCGCCGCTCCCGGCCGGGGACGCGATACTCTCACGCGGTGCGGCAGGGATGGAATCGACGGCGGTTCTTGCAGCTCGCAGGCGCCACCGGCGTCGCCGCCGTCTCCGGCGCGTCGCCCGCGTGCTCGTCGCGCAAGCCGGCGCCGGGCACCCCCGGCAGCGGAGCGGTGACGATCACGCACCTCTTCGGTCAGACGGTCATCGAGGAGCCGCCCAAGCGCGTGGTCAGCGCGGGCTACACCGAGCAGGACGACCTGCTCGCGGTCGGCGTGGTGCCCGTCGCGGTGACCAACTGGTTCGGCGACGAGCCGTTCGCGGTGTGGCCGTGGGCCCAGCCGAAACTGGGCCCGGCGCGGCCCGTGGTGCTGAGCCTCGACAACGGAATCCAGGTCGACCGGATCGCCAAGCTCAAACCCGACCTGATCGTGGCGATCAACGCCGGCGTCGACGCGGACACCTACCAGAAATTGTCGGCGATAGCCCCCACCGTGCCGCAGGCCGGAAGCGACGCGTTCTTCGAACCGTGGAAGGTCCAGGCCACCACCATCGGCCGGGCCGTGTTCCAGGAAGACCGGATGAAGTCACTGATCGACGGCGTCGATGCGAAGTTCGCCGCCGTGGCCCGGCAGAACCCGCAGTGGAAGGACAAGAAGGTCCTGCTGATGCACGGCAGGCTGTGGCAGGGCACCGTGGTCGCCACGACGCCGGGCTGGCGGACCGACTTTTTGACCGCCATGGGCCTGGCCGTCGCCGACAGCGTCCAACCCTTCGGCAGCGGCTACCGCGCCGTCATCCCGCGCGACCACATCAAAGCGGTGCTCGATGCCGCCGACGTGGTGATCTGGACAACCGAAGGCCCGGAGGACCAACAGGCGATCCTGGCCGACCCGGCGGTGGCCGCCTGTCAGGCGACCGCGCAGCACCGCCACATCTTCACGTCCAAGGAGGAAGCCGGCGCGATCGCCTTCGCGTCGACCCTCAGCTACCCGGTCGTCGCCGAGCGGCTGCCCTCGCAGATCGGCAAGATCCTCGGCTGAACCGCGCCCGGCAGCCCCTCCCGTGAGCGTTCGGTGAGGCACCTCTGGCAGTGTTCGAAAATCTCTCGTCCGCAGGTGGATGCGGGGTTACCGTCGAGTAATGAGCGTGACGGATCTCCCCGCGGACCTGCCGGCGGACCTGGTGGGCAACACCGTGGTCGACTACGGCGACCGCGCGCTGATGGTGCAGTGCGGCAGCACCGCCGACGTCCTGGCATGGGTCGCGGCCCTGCGGGCCGTGGCGCTGCCGGGCGTGGTCGACATCGTTCCCGCGGCGCGCACGGTGCTGGTGAAACTCGACGGACCCCGCCGCCAGGGGGTCGTGCGTCGGCGGCTGCGCACGATGCGGGTCGGCGCCCACGCGGCCGCCCCGGCGGATCGCGGTCCCGACGTGGTGATCGGCGTGGTCTACGACGGCCCGGACCTCGACGAGGTCGCCGGCCTCACCGGACTGAGCGCCGCCGCGGTGGTCGAGGCCCACACCTCGACCGTGTGGCAGGTCGGATTCAGCGGCTTCGCACCGGGTTTCGCCTATCTGGTCGGCGGCGACCCGCGACTGCGGGTGCCCCGGCGCCCGGAACCGCGCACCGCGGTGCCGGCCGGCGCCGTCGCCCTGGCCGGCGAATTCAGCGCGATCTATCCGCGGCAGTCGCCCGGCGGCTGGCAGCTCATCGGCCGCACCGACGCCCCCCTGTGGGACATCGACCGGCCCGTCCCGGCGTTGCTGACGCAGGGCATGTGGGTTCAGTTCCGGGCCATGTGAGGAGGGGCCGTGATCACGCTGGAAATCCTGCGCACCGGACCGTTCGCCGTCGTCCAGGACCTCGGCCGCACCGGGCTGGCCCACCTCGGCGTCAGCGGTTCCGGGGCGGCCGACCGCCGGGCGCACAAGCTGGCCAATCGGCTGGTTGCCAACCCCGACGACCGTGCCACCGTCGAGGTGACGTTCGGCGGCTTCTCGGCCCGCGTCCGCGGCGGCGACGTCGACATCGCGGTGACGGGCGCCGACACCGACCCGACCGTCAACGGAATCAAGTTCGGCACCAACAGCATTCATCGCGTCCGTGACGGCCAGGTGATCGCGCTGGGCGCGCCGCGCGCCGGGCTGCGCACCTATGTCGCGGTGCGCGGCGGCATCTGTGTGGAGCCGGTGCTGGGCTCCCGCAGCTATGACGTGATGTCGGCGATCGGGCCGTCCCCGCTCCGGCCGGGGGATCGCCTGCCGGTCGGCGAGCACACCGCCGCCTATCCCGAACTCGACCAGGCCCCGGTCGCCGCCATCACCGGCGACGTGGTCGAGCTGTCCGTGGTGCCCGGGCCCCGCGACGACTGGTTCGTCGATCCCGACGCCCTGGTGCGCGACGACTGGGTGGCGTCCCACCGCAGCGACCGGGTGGGGATGCGACTGGTCGGCCGCCCGCTGCACTACCACTTCCCGGACCGGCAGCTGCCCAGCGAGGGCACCTGCCGCGGCGGGATTCAGGTGCCGCCCAACGGTTTACCGGTGATCCTGGGACCGGACCATCCGGTCACCGGCGGTTACCCCGTCGTCGGCGTGGTCACCGACGAGGACATCGACAAGGTCGCCCAGGTGCGGCCCGGCCAGCGCGTGCGGCTGCACTGGGCGCGGCCCCGTTCGCCGCGGGGCGACGGCTCGCGCGCGCGTCTTGCCCACCTCTCGTAGACTTCCCGGCTGTGCGCGCCCAGGTCCACACCGCCCGCCTGGTCCATACCGCCGATCTCGACAACGAGACCCGGCAGCATCTGCGCGAGATGGTCACCGCCGCGTTCACGGGCAACTTCACCGAGGACGACTGGGAGCACGCGATGGGCGGCATGCACGCCCTGATCTGGCATCACGGCGCGATCATCGCGCACGCCGCGGTGGTCCAGCGCCGGCTGGTGTACCGGGACAGCGCGCTGCGCTGCGGCTACGTCGAGGGGGTGGCGGTGCGGATGGACTGTCGCGGCCAGGGCCTGGTGCACGCCCTGCTGGACGGTGTCGAGCAGGTGATGCGCGGCGCCTACCAGGTGGGGGCGCTGAGCGCGTCGGCCCGAGCCCGCGGGCTGTTCACCGCGCGGGGCTGGCTGCCCTGGCGGGGACCGACGTCGGTGCTGGCGCCCACCGGTCCGGCCCGCACGCCCGCCGACGACGGCGCCGTCTTCGTGCTGCCGGTCGGGCTGAGCCTGGACACCTCCGCGGGCCTGATGTGCGACTGGCGCGGCGGCGACGCCTGGTAGGGCGCCACCGACCTTTCCGCGGGACACAACACTTTCTGGGCCACGGGGCCGTTCGCAGAGCGGCGGCCGGGGGCCGAATCCGCCTGGCGGAGACGAACATCACAGCGACAACGCCCCTCAGCGCTTTGCCAGATAACTGGGATACAACTGACAGGCGATATCGACCGGATCAAGTTGACGCGCTTGGGTTCTCAGTGTGAGCATCGAAAGACACGGCAGGGCATGCCTCTTCATTCGGGGCGCCCACACGGGCATCGGCGGCCGGACCCGGAAGCGTCGCTCCCGCCATGCGGGTTGAGACCCACCGCGACCCCTGTCCACGAAAGGTGAAGAACGCATGGGCCGCAACCATCGGATCGCGGACTGGAATCCGGAGGACGCCGCGGCCTGGGAGTCGGGCAACAACAAGATCGCCCGCCGCAACCTGGTCTGGATGATCGCCTGCGACCACATCGCCTTCGGGGTCTGGACGCTGTGGCCGGTGATGGCGCTGTTCCTGCCCCAGGACGTCTACGGCTTCTCCGCGGCCGACAAGTTCCTGCTCGGTGCCACCGCCACCCTGGTCGCGGCCTGCCTGCGCATCCCCTACTCGCTGGGCATCGCCACCTTCGGCGGCCGCAACTGGACCGTCTTCTCGATCGTGGCGCTGCTCGTCCCGACCGTCGTCACGATCTGGCTGATGGCCCATCCCGGCCTGCCCTTCTGGCCGTACCTGGCGTGTGCCGCGCTGACCGGGATGGGCGGCGCCAACTACGCGGCGTCGATGACCAACACCAACGCGCTGTACCCGCACCGGCGCAAAGGCTTCGCGCTCGGGTTGAACGCCGGCGCCGGCAACCTCGGGGTGCCGATGATCCAGCTGGTGGGGATGCTGGTCCTCGCCGTCGCCGGCCGCCACGAACCGTACTGGGTGTGCGGGCTGTACCTGGCACTGCTGACGGTGGTCGCCGTCGGCGCGGCCCGCCACATGGACAACCTGGACCACGCGACGTACGACACGAGCCACCTGCGGCTGATCCTGCGCGAGCGGGACACCTGGGTTCTGGCGCTGCTCTACCTGGGCACCTTCGGCTCCTGGATCGGGTTCTCGTTCGCGTTCGGCCAGGTCCTGCAGATCAACTTCGTGGGCGCCGGGCAAAGCCACGGGCAGGCCGCCCTGCACGCCGCCGAGTTCGCGTTCGTCGGCCCGGCGCTGGGCTCGCTGGCCCGCATCTACGGCGGCAGGCTCGCCGACCGCGTCGGCGGCAGCCGCGTCACCCTGGCCGTCCTGACCACGATGGGAGTCGTCACCGCGTTCCTGGTCGCCATCAGTACCCGCGAGGACCATACGCCCGGCCTGACCACCGCGGCCACCATGGCCGGCTACATCTGCGGATTCATGGCCCTGTTCATCCTGGCCGGGTTGGGCAACGGGTCGGTCTACAAGATGATCCCCTCGGTCTTCGAGGCGCGCAGCCACCGACTGGGGCTCGCCGAGGACCATCGGCGCCGCTGGTCGCAGGGCACGTCCGGGGCCGTGATCGGGTTCGTGGCCGCGTTCGGCGCGCTCGGCGGCGTCGCGATCAACCTCGCACTGCGCCAGTCCTACCTGAGCACCGGCACCGACACGCTGGCGTACTGGGCGTTCCTGCTGTTCTACGTCGCCGCCGCGGTGATGACGTGGGCGAGGTACGTCCGCCGCCCCGCCCCGACGGCCGCGACCGCGACCGGGCCGGAAGCCCGGAACCAGCCCCACGCCGAACCGGCCCGGGTGTGACCATGCGGCGGTGGCGGTGAGCGCAATGCGGCAGCAATTGCCCGGTAACGCTCGAGACGCGGCCTAGGGAAACATCATTCACATGGCCCAGCCAGACTCTGCACCACTGACCGGTTACCGGATCGCGGTGACCTCGGCCAACCGCGCCGAGGAGCTGTGCGCCCTGCTGCGCCGCAATGGTGCGGAGGTCTGCAGCGCCGCGGCCATCGACATGATCGCCCTGCCCGACGACGACGAATTGCACCGCAACACCACGGCCCTGATCGCCCGGGCGCCCGATATCCTGGTCGCGCACACCGGGATCGGCTTCCGCGGCTGGATGGCCGCGGCCGACGGCTGGGGCGTGGCCGGCCAGCTGGTCGCCGCGCTGTCGCAGGCACGCATCGTGTCCCGGGGGCCGAAGGCGACCGGGGCGCTGCGCGCGGCCGGTCTGTCCGAGGAGTGGTCACCGAAATCCGAGTCGTCACGCGAGGTTGTGAAATACCTGCTCGAATCCGGGGTGTCCGGCAAGCGGATCGCCGTCCAGTTGCACGGCGCCGCACAGAGCTGGGACCCGCACCCCGGGTTCCTCGGCAAGCTGCGCTCGGCGGGCGCCGAGGTGGTCCCCATCCACGTGTACCGGTGGAAGCCCACACCGGTCGGCGGAGAATTCGACCAGCTGCTCACCGCCGTCGCCAGGCGCCAGTTCGACGCGGTCAGCTTCACCTCCGCCCCGGCCGCCGCGGCACTGCTGGAACGCAGCCGCGAGCTGGACATCGAGGACCAGCTGCTGGCGGCACTGCGCACCGACGTGCACGCGATGTGCGTGGGTCCGGTGACCGCCCAGCCCCTCACCAGGGCGGGGGTCCCCACCTCGTCGCCGGACCGGATGCGCCTGGGGGCGTTGGCCCGTCACATCGCCCAGGAGCTCCCGGCGCGCCGCTCGTGCACCATCGATGCGGCCGGGCACCGGATCGAGATCCGCGGCAGCTGCGTGGTGGTCGACGGCTCGGTCACATCGCTGTCGGGGTCCGGCATGGCGACCTTGCGCGCGCTGGCGCAGCGTCCCGGTGACGTCGTCGCGCGCTCAGACCTGCTGCGCGTGCTGCCCGGCAACAGCACCGATCCGCACGCCGTCGACACGGCAGTGCTGCGGCTGCGAACGGCGTTGGGCGACAAGAACATCGTCGCCACCGTGGTCAAGCGCGGCTACCGGCTCGCCGTTGACGACCCGCCGGAGTCACCGGCCTGAGCCCGGCGGTGCTTGATCTTTGATCCGGTGCGGGTGATCCTGGCACCATGCCCCGCCGCGAAGAGCCGTCGCGCGGGATCTTCGATCCGGTCGCCAAGATGCTGAATTTGCCCTTCGGCACACCGGAGTTCATCGACCGCATCGTCACCGGGAGCATCCACCAGGTGGGCCGCCGGACCCTGCGCATGCTGATCACCACGTGGGACGCCGCCGACGGCGGGCCGTTTGCGGCCGGCGCGGTCGCCTCCACGGGGATGGCCAAGACCGCCGAGATCGTCGAGGGCATGTTCATCGGTCCGGTGTTCGGCCCGCTGCTGCGGGCGCTGGGAGCCGACAAGGTGGCGGTGCGCGCGTCGCTGTGCGCCTCGCAACTGGTGGGCCTGGGCATCATGCGGTACGGCCTGCGATCCGAGCCGCTGCACTCGATGTCGGTGGACGCCCTCGTGGACGCGATCGGACCGACGTTGCAGCGTTATCTGGTCGGTGACATCACCCGGTGACGCTACGAGCTAGGCGCCGCTCCGCCCGATCTGGACTGAGCCCCCGGACGTGACGCGCACCGCGTAGACGGGCACCGAGATGTCCGGGTCGTCCAGGCAAGTCCCGTCGTCCAGCGCGAAAGCCTGCTTCAGGATGGGCGATTGGACAATCACACGGCCGTCGCGGTCGCCGACCAGGCCCCGGGACAGCACCGCCGCACCGGAGAACGGGTCGATGTTGCCGACCGCGCGCACCGACCCGTCATCGAGCCGGAACAGCGCGGCCTGCGCACCGTCGTCGAGCAGCACGCCCACGCCACGACCGGGGATGAGGTGGTCGTACGCACAGGCGGTCGTCCACACCTGAATGTCGTTGACCAACGTCACGATTCCTCCTGAGCTGACTCACGGACCCGGGGCATCCCGATGGAAACGGGGATTTTGCGTCCCGCCTGCTCGGTGAACGTCACGGTCGGGTCGACGGCGTCCGGGGCGTTGACGAAGGACACGAAACGGGACAGCTTGTCCGGATCCTCCAGCACGCCCTTCCATTCGCACTGGTAGTTCTGCACGTGGCGCCGCATCGCCTCCTCGAATTCCGCGGCCAGGCCCAGCGAGTCCTCGCAGACGACCTCGCGGACATGGTCGAGGCCACCCTCGAGTGAGTCGACCCACGGCGCCGTGCGCTGCAGCCGGTCGGCGGTGCGGATGTAGTACATGAGGAACCGGTCGACGTAGCGGACGAGGGTCTCGGTGTCCAGGTCGGAGGCCAGCAGCTGCGCGTGCTTGGGGGTCATGCCGCCATTGCCGCCGACGTAGAGGTTCCAGCCCTTTTCGGTGGCGATGACGCCCACGTCCTTGCCACGGGCCTCGGCGCACTCCCGCGCGCAGCCCGAGACGCCCATCTTGATCTTGTGCGGCGCCCGCAGGCCGCGGTAGCGCAGTTCCAGGTCGATGGCCAGCTGCACCGAATCCTGTTGCCCGTAGCGACACCAGTCGGTGCCCACGCAGCTCTTCACGGTGCGCAGCGCCTTGCCGTAGGCGTGGCCGGACTCCATGCCACCCTCGACGAGGCGGCGCCAGATCTCGGGCAGCTGTTCCACCCGCGCCCCGAACATGTCGATGCGCTGGCCACCGGTGATCTTGGTGTAGAGCCCGAAATCCTGTGCTATCTGGCCGATCAGGATCAGGTGCTCGGGTTTGATGTCCCCGCCGGGCACCCGCGGCACCACCGAGTAGCTGCCGTTCTTCTGGATGTTGGCCAGGAAGTGGTCGTTGGAGTCCTGCAGCGCGGCCTGCTCGCCGGAGAGAATGTGGTCCGAGCCGGTGGACGCCAGAATGGAGGCGACGACGGGTTTGCATATGTCGCAACCCTTTCCGCGGCCGTAGCGCTCCAGCAGGCCCGAGAACGTGCGGATCTCGGTGGCCGAGATGATCTCGAACAGCTCCGCCCGCGACTGGTCGAAGTGCTCGCACAGCGCCTTGGACTGCTCGACCCCCTCGGCCTCCAGCAGCTGCTTGAGCAGCGGCACGCACGAGCCGCACGAGGTGCCTGCCGCCGTGCACGCCTTGAGCGCCGCGACGTCGGCGCAGCCGTCGGCGATCGCGCACTTCAAATCGCCCTTGCTGACGTTGTTGCAGGAGCAGATCTGCGCCGAATCCGGCAACGCTCCGACACCCAGAGCCGAAGCGCCACCGGCGGATTGGGCCGGTGCGATCAGCGCCAGCGGATCCCCGGGCAGCTCGCTACCGACCATGGGACGCAACACGCCGTAGGACGACGCGTCGCCCACCAGCACCCCGCCGAGCAGGGTCTTGGCGTCATCGGAGAGCACGAGCTTCGCGTACGTCCGCTTCACGGCGTCGTTGACGGCGACCTCGAGGCAGTTCTCCGTCGCGCCCATCGCGTCGCCGAAGCTGGCGACATCGACGCCAAGCAGCTTGAGTTTGGTGGACATGTCCGCTTCGCCGAATTCCGCGGACCCGCCCAGCAGCCGGTCCGCCACCACCTCGGCCGAGGTGTAACCGGGCCCGACGAGCCCGTAACACCGGCCCCCGATCGCGGCGACCTCCCCCACCGCATAAATGTCGGGATCGCTTGTCTGGCAGGACAAATCGGTGAGGACGCCACCCCGTTCGGCGAGCGTGAGTCCCGCGGCCGCCGCGAGCTCGTCACGCGGGCGGATCCCGGCCGCGAAGATCACCACGCCCGCATCGATGATGTCGCCGTCCGTCAGGCGCACCCGCACCGACGCCGGACCGTCGGCGGGCTCCACGGGTTCGATCGCCTCGGTGCCCGTGCCGACGTGCACGGCGATCCCCAGCTCGCCGACCATCCTGGCGAGTAGCGCGCCACCGGCCTCGTCGATCTGCTGGGCCATCAGACGCGGCATCATCTCGACGACGTGGGTCTGTAACCCGAACTGGCGCAACGCATTCGCGGCCTCGAGCCCCAGCAGGCCGCCGCCGACGACCACCCCCGCGCATGCGCCGCCCTCGAACGCGCGCTGCGCGCCGGCGCGGATGGCGTCCAGATCGTCGAGGGTGCGGTAGACGTGGCACGCGGACAGGTCGTGTCCGGGCACGGGCGGAACGAACGCGTACGACCCGGTGGCCAGCACCAGCTTGTCGTAGGCGTGGCGTTGCCCGTCGGCGGTCACCACCGACTTGGCCGCCGGGTCGATTTCGACGACGCGCGCGTTCAGCACCAACCGGACCCGCTCGTCACCGGCGTAGTCGTTGCCGGGCAGCGCCAGCATGCTGCGGTCCCAGCTCTCGGTGTAGGAGGTCAGCCCGACGCGGTCATAGGCCGCGTCGGGCTCCTCGGCGAGCACGGTGACGCGCCACGCACCTTCGCTGTCGCGGGCGCAGAGCGCCTCGACGAACCGATGGCCGACCATTCCATGCCCCACCACGACAATGTGACGAACCGCACAGTTCGCGCGCGAAATCCCCTCGGCAAGCACGAAATTGAGCGTACCGGTGGCTAATTAAGGGCCCGTCGCCTGGTGTTACGCGCAGATGACGGAACGCTCACGAAACTGTGCGATCGTGGTGAGGCCGTTCGCCCACGGCGAACCCCCAGGTGGAACTTAAGCGTCCTCGGCTCATGTTGGTAGTGGTAGCCGACCGGTAAGGCGCCGGTCACAGCCAACTCACAAGGAAGCGTCAGGAGATGCCAATGAGCAACCTCGCACTGTGGTCGCGACCGGCCTGGGACACCGACCGGTGGTTCCGCGACCTCTTCGGGCCCGCCGCGGCGACGGACTGGTACAAACCCGCGAACGAGCAGACGGGCAGCGGATTCCGGCCGGCCGCCGAGATCGTCAAGGACGGCGACGACGCGGTGATACGCGTCGAGCTGCCCGGCGTCGACGTGGAGAAGGACGTCAACGTCGAGGTGGAACGCGGCCGCCTGGTGATCCGCGGCGAACACCGCGACGAGCGCGCGGACGAGCGGGAGGGCCGCACGTTGCGTGAGATTCGTTACGGCTCGTTCCGCCGGACGTTCCAACTGCCCGCGCACGTCACGAGCGAGGCCGTCTCGGCGTCGTACGACGCCGGCGTGCTGACCGTGCGAGTCGCCGGCGTCCACGCCGGAACCCAGCCGCAGCGCATCGCGATCGCCAAGTAACCCGCGAACGCCCCGGAGCGGCACTCGACGACTTCCGGCGGGGCCCTTCGGCCTCGCCGGAGTCGTCTCGGCGCGGCGCCGGCGCGGTGCCGTGGCTGGGATCGGGGGCGTAATGTGATTTACAACACCGCCTGCCCAGGAGATTCGTTGACCAGCACGACCGGCTCCACCGAACTCGCCGAACTACACGACCTCGTCGGCGGTTTGCGGCGCTGCGTGAGCTCACTGAGGGCGCGGTACGGCGACAGCCCGGCGCTGCGCCGCCTCGTCATCGACGCCGACCGCATCCTGTCCGACGTCGACCTGCTCGATGCCGACGTGTCCGAACTGGACGTGATACTCGCCACGGTGCAGCAATCAGAAGAGAAGATCGCCATCCCCGACACCCAGTACGACAGCGAATTTTGGCGCGATGCCGACGACGAGGGTGTCGGAGGCCACAGCAGGTACTGATTTAACCCAAACCCCCGCAACCCAGGGGGTGCTTCTCTGTGTACCCTTCGATCAACAGCCCGTTCGAAGAGGAACACTAGATGAGCGCACCCACGGCGAACCGTCCTGCGTCGGGTGTCTTTTCACCCACGCGCGCCCGCATCCCGCAACGGACCCTCCGCACCGATCGGTGGTGGATGTCGCCGCTGCGGATCGACCTGGGGTTCGCGGCATTCCTCATCTACGCGACGGTGCGCGCGTTCATGCAGGACAACTACTTCGTGCCGAAATACCACTACCTGACGCCGTTCTACTCACCGTGCGTCAGCACCGGTTGCGCCAAGGAGGCCAGCGAGTTCTGGCCGCAGATCCTGCCGAATGTGTGGTGGTTGCCGTACGCGACCCTGACGCTGCCGTTCCTGCTGCTGTTCCGGCTGACGTGCTATTACTACCGCGGTGCCTACTACCGCACGGTCTGGCAGTCGCCCAGCGCGTGCGCGGTGGCCGAGCCCCGCGTCCACTACACCGGCGAGACCAGGCTCCCGCTGATCATCCAGAACAGTCACCGGTACTTTTTCTACGTCGCTGCGATCATCTCGGTGATCAACACCTACGACGCCATCGTCGCGTTCCATTCCGAGGACGGGCCGGGCGGATTCGGTTTCGGCCTGGGCAACCTGGTCCTGGTCGGCAACGTCATCCTGCTGTGGACCTACACGCTGTCCTGCCACTCGTGCCGGCACGTGACCGGCGGGCGGCTCAAGCACTTCTCCAAGCACCCTGTGCGGTACTGGATCTGGACCCAGGTCAGCACCATCAACACCCGGCACAAGATGTTCGCCTGGATCACGCTGGGCACCCTGATGCTTACCGACTTCTACATCGCGCTGGTGGCCAGCGGTACCATCCCTGACCTGAGATTTGTTGGCTGAGAAGCCATTTCAGGAATACCCAGAAAAGGCTGAGTGAGGTTCCATGGTTGAGGTCGAACGGCACTCCTACGACGTCATCGTCATCGGTGCCGGCGGCTCCGGGTTGCGGGCGGTCATCGAAGCGCGCGAACGCGGCCTGCGGGTCGCGGTGGTGTGCAAGTCCCTGTTCGGCAAAGCCCACACGGTGATGGCCGAAGGCGGCTGCGCCGCGTCGATGGGCAACGCCAACCCGAAGGACAACTGGAAGACCCACTTCGGCGACACCATGCGCGGTGGGAAGTTCCTCAACAACTGGCGGATGGCCGAGCTGCACGCCAGGGAGGCCCCGGACCGCGTCTGGGAGCTGGAGACCTACGGCGCACTGTTCGACCGCACCAAAGACGGCAAGATCAGCCAACGCAACTTCGGCGGGCACACCTATCCGCGCCTCGCGCACGTCGGTGACCGCACCGGGCTGGAGCTGATCCGCACGCTGCAACAGAAGATCGTGTCGCTGCAGCAGGAGGACTACGCGGAGGTCGGCGACTACGAGGCCCGGATCAAGGTCTTCGCCGAATGCACGATCACCGAGCTGCTCAAGGACGGCGACCGGATCGCCGGTGCGTTCGGCTACTGGCGGGAGAGCGGCCGATTCATCGTGTTCGAGGCCCCCGCGATCGTGATGGCCACCGGCGGGATCGGCAAGTCGTTCAAGGTGACCTCCAACTCCTGGGAGTACACCGGCGACGGGTTCGCCCTGGCGCTGCGCGCCGGCGCGTCGCTGATCAACATGGAGTTCGTCCAGTTCCACCCGACGGGCATGGTGTGGCCGCCGAGCGTCAAGGGGATTCTGGTCACCGAGGGCGTGCGCGGCGACGGCGGGGTGCTGAAGAACTCCGACTCCAAGCGCTTCATGTTCGACTACATCCCACCGGTCTTCAAGGGTCAGTACGCCGAGAGCGAGCAGGAGGCGGACCAGTGGCTCAAGGACAACGACGCGGCGCGCCGCACCCCGGACCTGCTGCCCCGCGACGAGGTGGCACGCGCGATCAACTCCGAGGTCAAGGCCGGACGTGGTAGCCCGCACGGTGGGGTCTACCTGGACATCGCCTCCCGCCTGACGCCCGAGGAGATCAAGCGGCGGCTGCCGTCGATGTATCACCAGTTCATGGAGCTGGCCGGCGTCGACATCACCAAGGAGCCGATGGAGGTCGGACCCACCCTGCACTACGTGATGGGCGGGATCGAGGTCGACGCGGACACCGGTGCGGCCACCGTGCCCGGGCTCTTCGCCGCCGGCGAGTGCTCGGGCGGCATGCACGGCTCCAACCGGCTGGGCGGCAACTCGCTGTCGGACCTGCTGGTCTTCGGCCGGCGGGCGGGCCTGGGCGCGGCCGACTACGTGCGCGCGCTCAGCAGCCGCCCGACGATCGCACCGGAGGTCCTCGAGACCGCGGCCGAACAGGCGGTGGCACCGTTCGAGGGCCCCGCCGACAAGGCCGCGGCGGAGAACCCCTACACCCTGCAGCTGGAGCTGCAGCAGTCGATGAACGACCTGGTCGGCATCATTCGCAACGCGGACGAGCTCTCCGAGGCCCTGGACCGGCTCGACAAGCTGCGGGCCCGGTTCAAGAACATCCACGTCGAGGGTCAACGCCGGTACAACCCGGGCTGGAACCTGGCCATCGACCTGCGCAACATGCTGCTGGTCAGCGAATGCGTCGCCAAGGCCGCACTCGAGCGCACCGAGAGCCGCGGCGGGCACACCCGCGACGACCACCCGGCGATGGACTCGGCGTGGCGCAAGGTGTTGCTGGTCTGCCGCGCGGCAGCGGGCTCGGATCCCGTGATCCCCGACATCGCGGTGACTCGAGAGGCCCAGGTGCCGATGCGCGCCGATCTGATGGAGCTCTTCGAGATCTCCGAACTGGAGAAGTACTTCACCGACGACGAACTGGCCGCGCATCCGGGACGGACCTCAAGGACGGAGAAGTAAATGACCTACAACGCGACCCTGCGGGTGTGGCGTGGCGACGAGGCCGGCGGCGCGCTGCAGGACTTCACGGTCGAGGTCAACGAGGGTGAGGTGGTGCTCGACGTCATCCACCGCCTGCAGCAGACCCAGACACCCGACCTCGCGGTGCGGTGGAACTGCAAGGCGGGCAAGTGCGGCTCCTGCTCGGCCGAGGTCAACGGCAAGCCCCGGCTGATGTGCATGACCCGGATGTCCACGTTCGCCGAGGACGAGGTCGTCACCGTGACGCCGATGCGCACTTTCCCGGTCATCCGCGACCTGGTCACCGACGTGTCGTACAACTACGAGAAGGCGCGCGAGATCCCGTCGTTCGCGCCGCCGAAGGAACTGCAGCCCGGCGAGTACCGGATGGCGCAGTCCGACGTGCAGCGCTCCCAGGAATTCCGCAAGTGCATCGAGTGCTTCCTGTGCCAGAACGTCTGCCACGTGATCCGCGACCACGAGGAGAACAAGAAGGCCTACGCCGGGCCCCGGTTCCTGATGCGCATCGCCGAGCTGGAGATGCACCCGCTGGACACCCGGGACCGGCGTAACGACGCCCAGGAGGAGCACGGCCTGGGCTTGTGCAACATCACCAAGTGCTGCACCGAGGTGTGCCCGGAGAACATCAAGATCACCGACAACGCGCTGATCCCGATGAAGGAGCGCGTCGCCGACCGCAAGTACGACCCGATCGTCTGGCTGGGTAACAAGCTGTTCCGCCGCTGAGGCGCCGGGCCTCCAGGAAAACCCCGTGGCGATCGCGAGCGCGGCGCAGCCGGGCGAGGCGGGTCGCCACCATCAGGACTAAGCGCCCAGGCGCCGGAACCCGCTGCGGTGGAACACGATGGGCGCCACCTCGGCGTCCACGGTCACCTCGTTGACCCGCAGCACGACGATGGTGTGGTCGCCGGCCGGGATCAGCTGCTCGACGGCGCTTTCCAGCCACAGGCCGGTGCCCTTGATGAAGACCGCGCCGGAGTCGTTGGACACCGTTTCCAGGCCGGCGAACCTGTCACCGGTCTTGGCGGCCAGGGTGCGCGCGGCCGCGTCGTGGGACTCGCCCAGCACGCTGATGCCCAGCATCGGCGCGGCCTCGAGTTTGGGCCACGTGGTCGAGGTGTTCTGCACGCAGAATGAGACCAGCGGCGGCTCCAGCGAAACCGGTACGAAGGTGCTGACCGCCAAGCCCACGCGATTGCCGTCGACCTGCGCGGCGATGGCCACCACTCCGGAGGGAAAGTGGCCGAACGCCTCGCGAAGGGAGGTCGGAGTCAGCTTGTTGTTCGAGTTCATCGGCCTTCGCTCGTGATCGACGACTTCCCGCCCGACCCTACTAGACCCGGCCGCGCCGACCGGCGGCCGGCGCCGCAAGCCTCTGAAACCCCGGCAAACGGCGCCCAACCCAACCGGTTGGTTAATTAGATTATGAAATTTAGCTCACATCGACTTGCGTGGAACTGTCCGACGGGGATATTTTAGCAGTGTTACTGGTGGGTAACTTAGACTTAGTACCCAACCACGGTGTGGCATTCTCAACGAGGAGGACCGTAGTGAGCCACTACAAGAGCAACGTCCGCGACCAGGTGTTCAACCTTTTCGAGGTACTGGGCGTTGACAAGGCTTTGGGGGCGGGCGAGTACGGCGAACTGGATGCCGACACCGCGCGCGAGATGTTGAGCGAGATCAGCCGGCTGGCCGAGGGTCCCGTCGCCGAGTCGTTCATCGACGGCGACCGCAATCCGCCGGTTTTCGACCCTGAGACACACTCGGTGACGCTGCCGGAATCCTTCAAGCAGTCGGTCCGCGCCGTCTTGGCCGCCGGGTGGGACAAGGCCGGCATCGACGAGGTCCTCGGTGGCATGCCGATGCCCAAGTCGCTGGTCTGGGCGCTGCAGGAGCACATCCTGGGCGCCAACCCGGCGGTGTGGATGTACGCCGGCGGCGCCGGGTTCGCCAACATCATCCACCACCTCGGCACCGCGGAGCAGAAGAAGTGGGCGGTGCTGTGTGCCGAGCGCGGCTGGGGCGCGACCATGGTGCTCACCGAGCCGGACGCCGGCTCGGACGTGGGCGCCGGCCGGACCAAGGCCGTCAAGCAGGACGACGGCTCCTGGCACATCGAGGGCGTGAAGCGGTTCATCACCTCCGCCGACTCCGACGACCTGTTCGAGAACATCGTCCACCTGGTGCTGGCCCGCCCCGACGGCGCCGGTCCCGGCACCAAGGGCCTTTCCCTGTTCATCGTGCCCAAGTTCCTGTTCGACTTCGAGACCGGCGAGCCGGGGGAGCGCAACGGTGTGTTCGTCACCAACGTCGAGCACAAGATGGGCCTGAAGGTCTCGGCGACCTGTGAGTTGTCGTTCGGCCTGCACGACGTGCCCGCCAAGGGCTGGCTGGTCGGCGAGGTGCACAACGGCATCGCGCAGATGTTCGAGGTCATCGAGATGGCCCGCATGATGGTCGGCACGAAGGCCATCGCGACCCTGTCGACCGGCTACCTGAACGCGCTGGAATACGCCAAGTCCCGGGTGCAGGGCGCCGACATGACCCAGATGACGGACAAGACCGCACCGCGGGTGACCATCACGCACCACCCCGACGTGCGCCGGTCGCTGATGACCCAGAAGGCCTACGCCGAGGGCCTGCGGGCGCTCTACCTGTTCACCGCGACCTATCAGGACGCGGCGGTCGCCGAAGCGCTGCACGGCGTCGACGCCGACCTGGCCGTCAAGGTCAACGACCTGATGCTGCCGGTGGTCAAGGGCGTGGGCTCCGAACAGGCCTACGCGAAGCTGACCGAGAGCCTGCAGACACTCGGCGGGTCCGGCTTCCTGCAGGACTACCCGATCGAGCAGTACATCCGCGACTCCAAGATCGACTCGCTCTACGAGGGCACCACCGCCATCCAGGCGCAGGACTTCTTCTTCCGCAAGATCGTCCGCGACAAGGGGGTGGCGCTGGCGCACGTGTCGGGTCAGATCCGCGAGTTCGTGGACGGCGAGTCGGGCAACGGACGGCTGAAGTCCGAGCGCGAGCTGCTGGCCAAGGCGCTGGCTGACGTCGAGGCGATGGCGGGCACGCTGACCGGCTACCTGATGGCAGCACAGGAAGACGTGACCAGCCTCTACAAGGTCGGCCTGGGGTCGGTGCGCTTCCTGATGAGCGTCGGCGACCTCGTCATCGGCTGGCTGCTGCAACGTCAGGCCGCGGTGGCCGTGCAGGCGCTCGACGCCGGCGCCGCTGGCGAGCAACGGTCGTTCTACGAGGGCAAGGTCGCGGTTGCGTCGTTCTTCGCGAAGAACTTCCTGCCGATGCTGGGCGCCACCCGCGAGGTGATCGAGACGCTGGACAACGACATCATGGAGCTCGACGAAGCCGCCTTCTGACTGGCGGCCCGACGGGCCCGGACGAACACCCGGAAATCCCCCGCTTCCACGCGGGGGATTTCCGCATCCGCCGAGCACAGTAGGCCGAGCACAGTAGTCCGAGCACAGTAAAAAGACCGCCGCTGGATCCCCTCTGTCCAGCGGCGGTCCATTCCGTACTCCGTCACCGCCACGTGACGGACGGCCGATTCAGGGATGCCCCGTATTGCCGTCGGGGTCAGACCACAACACGGGGCTTCCGCGCCGTGGGTTACCCAGCTTTGGCGCAGCCAACCGGATGTGCTCCATGCCATCGCCGGTGGTCGGGCCCCGTCAGGCCTCCAGGATAGCCGCGACGCCCTGACCGCCGGCGGCGCAGATCGAGATCAGGGCCCGGACGGTGCCGCCGCCCTTGCGCTCCGCTTTCTTCTCGGCGACCTGCTTGGCCGCCTGGGCGAGAATGCGGCCCCCCGTGGCCGCGAAGGGGTGGCCCGCGGCCAGCGACGAACCGTTGACGTTGAGCCTGGACCGGTCGATCGAGCCCAGCGCGGCGCCCAGGCCCAGCCGCTCCTTGCAGTACTCCTCGGATTCCCACGCCTGCAGGTGCGCCAGCACCACCGACGCGAACGCCTCGTGAATCTCGTAGAAATCAAAATCCTGCAATCCCAGTCCGTTTCTCGCCAGCAGCCGCGGCACCGCGTAGGTCGGCGCCATCAGCAGGCCGTCGCGTCCGTTGACGTAGTCCACCGCGGCGGTCTCCGCGTCCACCAGATAGGCCAGCGGCGCCCGGGAGTGCCCGCTCGCCCACTCCTCGGAGGCCAGCAGGGCCACCGACGCCCCGTCGGTCAGCGGCGTCGAGTTGCCGGCGGTCATCGTCGCGTCCCCGGCCTTGACCCCGAAGACCGGCTTCAGGGTGGCCAGCTTTTCCGCGCTGGAGTCCGGGCGCAGGTTGTCGTCGCGGTAGAGCCCCAGAAAGGGCGTGACCAGGTCGTCGAAGAAGCCCCGGTCGTAGGCGGCGGCCATGTTGCGGTGGCTGGCGGCGGCCAGTTCGTCCTGGTCGACCCGTTTGATGCCCATCTGCTTGGCGGTGACGGCCGCGTGCTCGCCCATCGACATCCCGGTGCGCGGCTCTTTGTTGGCCGGGATCTCGACGCCCAGGGTGGCCGGCAGCTTGCCGACCAACTTCAGCCGCTCGACGTGCGACGCGGCCCGGCGCAGCCTCAGCAGGGTGCGGCGCAGGTCGTCGCCGAACCCGATCGGCGGGTCGGACGTGGTGTCCACCCCGCCCGCGGCGGCCACCTCGTAGCGGCCCGCCGCGATCCCGTCGGCCGCGGCGATCGCCGCCTGCAGGCCGGTGCCGCAGGCCTGCTGGACGTCGAACGCGGGCGTGTACGACGACAGCGCGGAGCCCAGCACGGATTCCCGCGTCAGGTTGAAGTCGCGGCTGTGTTTGAGCACGGCGCCGCCGACCACCACGCCCAGCCGCTCGCCGGCCAGCCCGAACCGGTCCACCAGCCCGTCCAGCGCCGCGGTGAACATGTCCTGGTTGGACGCCTCGGCGTAGGCGCCGTCCGAGCGGGCGAAGGGGATCCGGTTGCCACCCAGCACGGCGACGCGTCGCCTGGTCTGCGTGCTCTTCGGGGCGGCCTGGTTGTTTGCCTGTGCAGGGGCCACGTTCATCTCCGGTTGTCGGCATGGGTCGGCCACTGAGGGCCACTGGGGGCATCCTACCCGCTATTCTTACTCTGAAGTAAGTTCAGCACCGATACCGTTGGCCCAATAGGACGCGAAACCACCGACACGGAAGGCAGCGCAGTGGCTCCCAAGCTTTCGTCGGACCTGTTGTCACAGGTCGTCAACTCCGGCCCCGGGTCGTTTCTGGCGAAACAGCTCGGTCTCCCCCAGCCCGCGACGCTGCGCCGCTACCGGGCCGGCGAGCCGCCGCTGGCCGGGTCGCTGCTGATCGGCGGGGAGGGCAGAGTGGTCGAGCCGATCCGCGCCGCATTGGCCGAGGACTACGACCTGGTGGGCGACAACATGGGCGGCCGCTGGGCCGACAAGTTCGGCGGCCTGGTCTTCGACGCCACCGGGATCACGGCGCCGGCCGGACTGCGGCAGCTGCACGGGTTCTTCACCCCGGTGCTGCGCAACCTCGGCCACTCGTCGCGGGTCGTGGTCGTCGGCACCACGCCCGACGCCGCCGCAGGCCCGCATGAGCGCATCGCCCAGCGCGCGCTGGAGGGCTTCACGCGCTCGCTGGGCAAAGAACTGCGCCACGGCGCCACCGCGGCGCTGGTGTACCTGTCGCCGCACGCCAAGCCGGCCGCGACGGGCCTGGAATCGACCCTGCGGTTCATCCTGTCAGCCAAGTCGGCGTACGTGGACGGCCAGGTGTTCTACATCGGTGAAGCCGACTCCACGGCGCCCGCGGACTGGGACCGCCCGCTGGACGGCAAGGTCGCCATCGTGACCGGCGCCGCCCGCGGCATCGGCGCGACCATCGCCGAGGTGTTCGCCCGCGACGGCGCGCGCGTCGTCGCCCTCGACGTCGAGTCGGCCGCCGAGCCGCTGGCCGAGGTCGCGACCCGGGTGGGGGGCACCGCGCTGGCGCTCGACGTCACCGCCGAGGACGCCGTCGACAGGATCACCCAGCACCTGCGCGACCACTACGGCGGCCACGCCGACGTCCTGGTCAACAACGCCGGCATCACCCGGGACAAGCTGCTGGCCAACATGGACGATGCCCGCTGGGACGCCGTGCTGGCGGTCAACCTGCTCGCTCCGCTGCGGCTCACCGAGGGGCTGGTCGGCAACGGCAGCATCGGTGAAGGTGGCCGGGTGATCGGTCTGTCTTCGATGGCCGGTATCGCGGGCAACCGCGGACAGACCAACTACGCCACCACCAAGGCCGGGATGATCGGCCTCACCCAGGCGCTGGCGCCCGGACTGTACGAGAAGGGCATCACGATCAACGCCGTCGCACCCGGTTTCATCGAGACCCAGATGACCGCGGCCATCCCGCTGATGACCCGCGAGGTGGGCCGGCGCATGAACTCGCTGCTGCAGGGCGGCCAACCGGTCGACGTCGCCGAGACCATCGCCTACTTCGCCAGCCCGGCCTCCAACGCGGTGACCGGCAACGTCATCCGCGTCTGCGGCCAGGCCATGCTCGGCGCGTGACCAGGACTCCCGGGAGGACACGATGAATCAGCCGAGCGGCATGCTGAACATGCTGCGCGCAGCGGCCGGGGCCCTGCCCCTGGTGGCCCGTTCGGACCAACTGCCCACCCGCACGGTCAACGTCGACGAACTGCGCATCGACCACACCAATGTGGCCGAGTACGCGGCGCTCACCGGGCTGCGCTACGGCAACCACGTGCCGCTGACCTACCCGTTCGCGTTGACCTTCCCCGTGGTGATGTCGCTGGTGACCGGCTTCGACTTCCCCTTCGCGGCGCTGGGAGCGGTGCACACCGAGAACCACATCACCGCGTACCGGCCCATCGCGGTCACCGACTCGGTCGGCGTGCGCGTGCGCGCGGAGAACCTGCGCGAACACCGCAAGGGACTGCTGGTCGACCTGGTGACGGACGTCAGCGTCGGCAACGAGGACGCGTGGCATCAGGTGACGACGTTCCTGCACCAGCAGCGCACGAGCCTGTCGGACGAACCGAAACCGCCGCCGCAGAAGCCGCCGAAGCTGCCCCCGCCCAGCGCGCTGCTGCGGGTCACGCCCGCACAGATCCGCCGGTACGCCGCCGTCGCGGGCGACCACAACCCGATCCACACCAACCCGATCGCCGCCAAGATGTTCGGGTTCCCGACGGTCATCGCGCACGGGATGTTCAGCGCCGCAGCGGTATTGGCGAACATCGAGGCCCGCCTGCCCGACGCGGTAGGGTACTCGGTGCGCTTCGGCAAGCCGCTGGTGCTGCCCGCCACCGCGGGTTTGTACGTCCGGGAATGCGACACGAACGCCGCGGGCTGGGACCTGGCGCTGCGCAACGTCGGCAAGAAGTACCCGTACCTCACGGGCACCGTCCGCGCGCTCTGAACGGTTTCCGGATTCAGCGGGTGCGCGGGTACGGCGTCGGGGGCGGCGTATCGCGAACGGGCACGACGGCTTTAAGCAGGTGCGCGCCGACCGCGGTGACCAGGAAGACTAGAAACAGCCACAGCGGGGGCTCGGCCAGCTCCCAGACGAACACCGCAGCCCACAGCGGCGACCCCTGGGTGACCGCGAGCACCCCCGCGGCACCGGCGAGCGAGACCGTCGGCATGTGCAGATGCGTCCCGACCGCCCAGTCGGCGATCAGCGCCATCAGCGAACCGGCCGCCGCACCGGTGGCCAGCGACGGCGTCAACATGCCGCCGGCACCGCCGGCGCGCAGGAACAGCGCGGTCAACAGCGGTTTGAGGACCAGGATCACCGCCGCCGCCGACAGCGTCATGCCGCTGGCCAGGCTGACGGTCAGGATGCTGCGCCCGTTGCCGGGCAGGTCTGGCCACCAGTGCGAGCAGACGCCCATCACCAGTCCGGCGGTCCCGAGCGCGGGGACCAGCACCCAGGTCCGCATCGGGCGCGGCGGCCGTGCCGCGGCCATCAGCCGGTCGAACGCCAACCCCACCGCGAGCGCCACCGGGGCCAGCAGCAGCGCTTGCCCGGTCAGCACGGGGGACAGACCCAGGCTGGGCCAGTCCAGCACGGGTTTGTCCTTGGTGATGAGCGAACCAACCGCGACGGCGAGGCTGGAGGTGACCAGCGCCGCCCCCACCGCCCGCAACCGCCAGGTGCGCAGAATGATGCGCACCGAGAACAGCGCACCGGCCAGCGGAACGGCGTAGACCGCGCCGAGCCCGGCGCCGGCCGCACACGCCAGCAGGATCTGCCGGTCACCCGGGGACAGCCGCCTGAGCCAACCCATGGCCACGTCGCCGAGTGCGGCCGCGAACTGGCGCGGGGCGCCCTCCCGGCCGAGGGACGCCCCGGACCCGACCAGCACGACCTGCAGCAGGGCGTCGATGCTCCAGGTCAGGCGCGGTACCCGATCCCGGCGGGCGACGGTCTGCGCGAGCTCTGGCACCTCCGTCGTGCGCCGCAGGATCCACCAGCCGATCGCCGCCAGCGCAGCGCCGACCATCGGCCCGAGCGCGCGACGCACCGGGCTGCTGCCGGTGATCCCGGCGAGCAGCGTGCCGAAGGTGTAGTGGTACGTCACGTGCTCGACGAAGCGCAGCACCGCCGACGTCGTCAACCCGGCGACCCCGGCCAGCAAGCCGACGGCGATCACGGCGCAGAAGAAGTCCAGGTTGCGGCGCACGAAGCCAGGGACTACCCGGACAGCGTGCCCGGACCGCCGTCGCCGCGCAGCGCCGTCGCGGGCTCGCGATCCTCCGGGGCGCCACGCAGACCGTGCCAGAACAGGTCGATCATCAGCTCGGCCGCCTCGTCGACGTCGATGTCGCCGGTGGAAAGCCGGGTGGCCATCGCCTCACCCGCGCCCACCAGCGCCACGGCCATCATCTGGTTCTCGATCTCCGACCTCGGGGTACGGCTGCCGGCACGCACCAGCCCCGCCACCATCTCGATGATCTGCTCGCGGCCCTCGCGCACCATGTGGGCGAACGCCTGCGAGCTGCTGGCCTGGGTGTACATCACGATCCACGACGCCCGGTTGGTGTCGATGTAGCGCAGGAACGACACGATGGTGTTGCCCAGCAGGTCCCGGGGACTGTGCGTGAAGTCGATGTCGGCGCGCACCGCATCGATGAACCGGCCCAGTTCGCGGTTCAGGCAGGCGCCGAACAGGTCTTCTTTGGAGCCGTAGTACAGGTAGAGCATCGGCTTGGAGATCTGCGCCTCGGCGGCGATGACGTCCATCGAGGTCTCGTGGTACCCGTTGACCGAGAACATCTGCACCGCGGCGTCGAGCATCTGCTGCTCGCGCACGGCACGGGGCAGCCGCTTGGTACCACCTGCCATCCGTTGCGCCTTTCCAGCCCCACTGTCTCCAGACAAGAATAACGACCCTGCTTGGGCTTCAGCGCCCGCACGCCCGGTTGCGGCCCTTCATCGTCGCGACGCGCACCACCGAGTCGTCGACCGCCGGCATCGACAGTTCGCCGGCGGCGACCGCCTTGTCCAGCCGGTCGAGCACCGCGGGAACCTCCGCGGTGGTGACCCACAGCGCGACGTCGGTCCCGGCCTGCAGGCTGCGCAGGACCGCTTCGGCAACGCCGTACCGATCGGAGATCGCGGCCATGCTCGACAGGTCGTCGCTGAAAACCGGGCCGGTGAACGGCGGGCCGCCATAGCCGGTGCCGTCGCGCAGCAACTGCACCGCCGGCCTGCTGAGACTGGCCGGGGCGCCGTCGGTCAGTCCGGGGACCTGCAGGTGTCCCATCATCACCGCGACCGGGGCCGCCTTCACCAACGTCCGGTAGGGAACGAGGTCGTCGCCTCGCAGTTCGCTCAGCGGCGGCGTCACCACCCCACCGGAATGCGAGTCGCCGGAGCCGTGCCCGTGCCCGGGGAAATGCTTAAGCACCGGGAGCAGCCCGGCGTCGCGCAGCCCCTGCGCGTACGCGCCGGCGTAGGCGGTGACGGTGGCGGGGTCGCTGCCGAACGAGCGGTCGCCGATCACGGAGTCGTCGGGGGCGTCGGTGACGTCGGCCACCGGGGCGAAGTCGACGGTGATGCCGAGGTCGCGCATCTTCTTGCCGCGCTCGGCCGCCAGGTCGTGCACCTGGTCGACGGTCTGCGTTCGCGCCAGCACCCGGGGTGCGGGCGCGGACCCGATCAGCGACTTCAAGCGGGACACCCGGCCGCCCTCTTCGTCGACGCTGACCGCGAGCGGCAGCGGACCCGCGTGCGCGGCGATGTCGGCCAGGGGCCCCCGGAAGATCGACAGGTCCGTCCAGCTGCCGATGAAGATTCCGCCGACGTGGTAGCCGTCGACGACGGCCCGGGCGTCGTCGGCGTTTTTCACCCCCACCATCACCAGCTGCGCCAGCTTGTCGCGCGTCGACAGCTGGACCGTAGGGTCGCCACAGACCGGCGCGGGAGCGGGGGACGGCTTGGCCGCCGCGCCCGAGGAGGCGGCCGGCGGCCGCGCGGCGTGGTGGCCGCAGCCCGCCACGAACGCGCCCGCCACGACCAACGTTGCGGTGGCCAGCACGGCCCGGGTGCGCGGAAAAGGCATCGGCACATGGTGTCACGGCCCGGTCCGGGCCCCCGGGCGCGGGGACCCGCCGGGTGACGTTTCACCCGGCGGGCATCTCGATCGGCGCCGTCCGGCGCCGGTCGCCCGTCTGCTAGGTTGGCGCTACGTCTGCTCACCCCGAGGAGCCTGAGGAGAACCCGGATGAACCGGATCGTCGCGCCCGCCGCCGCCAGCGTGGTGGTCGGCCTGTTGCTGGGCGCAGCAGCGACTTTCGGGGTCACGCTGATGGTGCAGCAGGACACGAAGCCGCCACTTCCCGGGGGCGATCCGCAGTCGTCAGTGCTCAACCGGGTCGAGTACGGCAACCGTAGCTAGCCCGGCGCGGGCATCCGCGTGTGCCCGGGCCGGCGCGCCGGCCTCGTCCCCGCCGGCCGCCCCGCTGTCTCGGCAGTGGTTGCTGCTGGTCGGGGCGATCGCGCTGGCGCTGACGTTCGCCCAGTCCCCCGGCCGGGTCTCCCCCGACACCAAACTCGACCTCACCGCCAACCCGCTGCGGTTTCTGGTCCGCGCGACCAGCCTGTGGAACAGCGACCTCCCGTTCGGCCAGGCGCAGAACCAGGCCTACGGCTACCTGTTCCCGCACGGCACCTTCTTCCTGGCCGGCCACCTGCTGGGACTGCCCGGCTGGGTGACCCAGCGCCTGTGGTGGGCGCTGCTGCTCGCCGCGGGTTTCTGGGGGCTGCTGCGGGTCGCCGAGGCGCTCGGCGTCGGCAGCCCGGCCTCCCGGGTGGTCGCCGCGGCGGCGTTCGCGCTGTCGCCGCGGGTGCTGACCACGCTCGGTTCGATCTCGTCGGAGACACTGCCGATGATGCTGGCGCCCTGGGTGCTGCTGCCGACGATCCTGGCCCTGCGGGGCAGCGCGGGATCGGCTTCGGCCAGGTCGGTGCGGGCGCTCGGCGGACAGGCCGGGCTGGCGGTCGCGTTGATGGGCGCGGTCAACGCCATCGCGACGCTGGCCGGCTGCCTGCCCGCGGTCATCTGGTGGGCCTGCCACCGGCCCAACCGACTGTGGTGGCGCTACACCGGTTGGTGGCTGCTGTCGGTGTCCCTGGCCGTGCTGTGGTGGGTGGTGGCGCTGGCGAAGCTGCACGCCATCAGCCCGCCGTTCCTGGACTTCATCGAATCCTCCGGCGTGACCACCCAGTGGTCGTCGCTGACCGAGATCCTGCGCGGCACCGACAGCTGGACCCCGTTCGTGGCGCCGACCGCCACCGCGGGCGCGCCGTTGGTGACGGGGTCGGCGGCCATCCTGGGCACGTGCCTGGTCGCCGCGGCCGGGCTGGCCGGGCTGGCCCGGCCCGGTATGCCCGCGCGGGGCCGGCTGGTGACGATGCTGTTGGTCGGCGTGCTGCTGCTGGCCGCGGGCTACAGCGGGGGCCTGGGATCGCCGCTGGCCCACCAGGTGCAGGCGTTCCTCGACGCCGGCGGCGCGCCGTTGCGCAACGTGCACAAGCTGGACTCGGTCGTCCGGATCCCGGTGGTGCTGGGCCTCGCCCAGTTGCTGGGCCGGGTGCCCCTGCCCGGTGGGGGGCCGGGCGGCGCGCCGCGGGCTGAGTGGCTGCGGGCGTTCGCCCACCCGGAACGCGACAAGCGGCTCGCGGTCGCGATCGTGGTCTTCACGGCGCTGCTGGTCAGCACGTCGCTGGCCTGGACCGGCCGGCTCACGCCGCCGGGCACGTTCACTGCGATCCCCCGCTACTGGCAGGACGCCGCCGCCTGGCTCGACGAGCACAACACGGGGACACCACGGCCCGGACGCGTGCTCGTGGTGCCCGGTGCGCCCTTCGCCACCCAGATGTGGGGCACCAGCCATGACGAGCCGTTGCAGGTGCTCGGCGGCAGCCCGTGGGGGGTGCGCGACTCCATTCCGCTGACCCCGCCGCAGACCATCCGGGCGCTGGATTCGGTGCAACGACTGTTCGCCGCCGGTCGCCCCTCGGCCGGCCTCGCCGATACCCTTGCTCACCAAGGGATCTCGTACGTCGTGCTGCGCAACGACCTGGATCCCGACACCTCGCGCTCGGCGCGCCCCATCCTCGTGCACCGCGCCGTCGAAGGGTCGCCGCGCCTGACGAAGGTGGCGCAGTTCGGCGCGCCGGTGGGCCCCGGCGCCGTGGCGGGCTTCGTCGCGGACAGCGGGCTGCGACCGCGCTACCCCGCCGTGGAGATCTATCGCGTCGCATCGCCGAACGGCGGATCCGACGACCCCGGCGCCCCCTATTTCGCCGACATCGACGGGCTGGCCCGGGTCGACGGCGGGCCCGAGGTGCTGTTGCGCCTCGACGAGCGCCGGCGGCTGCGGGGGCAGCCGGCACTGGGTCCGGTGCTGATGACCGCGGACGCCCGGCGCGCCGGTCTGCCGGTGCCGCTGGTGACCGTCACCGACACCCCGGTGGCCCGCGAGACCGACTACGGCCGGGTGGACCAGCACTCCTCGGCCCTCCGGGCGGCCGGTGACGCCCGGCACACGTTCAACCGGGTGCCCGACTACCCGGTTCCGGGCGCCGACACGGTGTTCGGCGCCTGGACGGGCGGCCGTATCACCGTGTCGAGTTCGTCGTCGGACGCCACGGCGATGCCCGACGTCGCCGCGGCCACCTCCCCCGCCGCCGCGGTCGACGGCGACCCGGCGACCGCCTGGGTGTCCAACGGATTGCAGGCGGCCGTCGGGCAGTGGCTGCAGGTCGACTTCGACCACCCGGTGACCAACGCGGTCATCACGGTGACGCCCAGCCCGACCGCCGTCGGCGCGCAGGTGCGCCGCATGCTGGTCGAAACCGCCACCGGCAGCACGACTCTGCGATTCGACGAGGCCGGCAAGCCGCTGACCGCCGCGCTGCCCTACGGCGAGACCCCGTGGGTGCGGATCACCGCGGCCGGCACCGACAACGGGTCCTCGGGCGTGCAGTTCGGCATCACCGAGCTGTCGATCACCCAGTACGACGCGTCGGGATTCGCCCATCCCGTCGACCTGCGGCACACCGCGCTGGTTCCGGCACCCCCGCCGGGTGCCGCCGTCGCGGGCTGGGACCTGGGCCCGGAGCTGCTCGGCCGGCCGGGGTGCGCCCCGGCTCCGGACAGCGTGCGCTGCGCGGCGTCGATGGCGCTGGTGGCCGAGGAGCCGGTCACCTTCAGCCGCACCCTGGCCGTGCCGGACCCGACGTCGGTGACCCCGACGGTGTGGGTGCGGCCCCGACAGGGACCCAGGCTCGCCGATCTGATCGCGCAGCCGAATACCACGCGGGCACAAGGCGATTCCGACACGGTGGATGTCCTGGGCTCCGCGTATGCGGCCACCGACGGTGACCCGGCCACCGCGTGGACGGCACCGCAGCGGGTCGTGCAACACAAGGTCCCGCCGACGCTGACCCTCACCCTGCCGCGGCCCACCGAGGTCGCCGGGCTGCGGCTGGTCCCCAGCCGCTGGGAGCTGCCGGCGCGCCCGACGCTGGTGGCCGTCAACCTGGGCGACGGCCCGCAGGTCCGGGAGCTGACCGCGAGCGGCGGGGCGGGCGGGACCCAGTCTTTCGAACTGGCCCTGCAGCCCCGGGTCACCGACACCGTCACCGTCAGCCTGCTGCACTGGCACGATGTCATCGACCGCAACGCGCTGGGATTCGACCAGCTCAAACCCCCGGGGCTGGCCGAGATCACGGTCCTGGGCGCCGACGGCCGGCCGATAGCGCCCGCCGACGCCGCCCGTAACCGGTCCCGGGTGGTCGACGTCGACTGCGGCCACGGCCCGGTCATCGCCGTCGCGGGCCGGTTCGTGCACACCTCGATCCGGACCACCGCGGGCGCGCTGCTGGACGGCGACCCGGTGCGGGCGCTGCCCTGCGAGCGCGACCCGATCGCGCTGCCGGCGGGCCGGCAGGAACTGCTGATCAGCCCGGGCGCCGCGTTCGCGGTGGATGGGGCCCAACTGGCGGCCGACGGTACCAGCGCACTGCCCCCCGCTTCCGGCTCCCCGATGCCCGCGGCGACCGGAGCGTGGAGTTCCGACCACCGCGAGGTGCGCGCGCCCGCGTCGGCGCGGTCCCGGGTGCTGGTCGTTCCCGAAAGCATCAACCCCGGCTGGGTGGCGCGCACCGCCACCGGGGTCCGGCTGACGCCGGTCGCCGTCAACGGGTGGCAGCAGGGCTGGGTGGTGCCCGCGGGCGATCCCGGTGCCATCACGTTGACCTTCGCCTCCGACGCGCAGTATCGGGCGGGCCTGGCGGTGGGGCTGGCGCTGCTACCGCTGCTGGCGCTGCTGGCCTGGTGGAGACGCCGCCGTCCCGACGCCGACCCGCCCGCGGCGCCATGGTCACCCGGGGGGTGGGCCGCCGTCGCGGTGCTGGCGGCCGGCGCGGCGATCGCCGGTGCGGCGGGCCTGGTGGTGGCCGGTGCCGTGCTCGCGCTGCGGTATGCGCTGCGGGACCGGAACTCCGACGCCGTCATGCTCGCACTGAGTGCGGGGGGTTTGATCCTGGCCGGAGCCGTGCTGTCCCGGCATCCGTGGCGGTCAGTCGACTTCTATGCCGGCCATTCGGCGAATGTGCAACTGCTGGCGCTGATCTCGGTCACCGCGGTCGCCGCGTCCGCGGTGACGATGCGGGCCGGGCAGCGGCCCGAGGAGGAACCGCGGCATTGACACCGCGGTGACGATGCGGGCCGGGCAGCGGCCCGAGGAGGAACCGCGGCATTGACACCGCGGTGACGATGCGGGCCGGGCAGCGGCCCGTCGGTGACGATTAGCCCGAAGTTAAGGCCCGGCTCGGGTCTTGGCTGCCGGTTTACCGGCTGGTTGACTGGATATGCCGGGTGGTGTCACCGCCACCGTCTGAGGAGTTACGCCCATGGGCTGGTTGTCCGCACCCGAATACTGGCTGGGCAGACTGGTGCTCGAGCGCGGCACCGCGGCCGTCTACCTGTTGGCATTTTTGGCGGCCGCCTTGCAGTTCCGGGCGCTCATCGGGGAGCACGGAATACTGCCGGTGCCGCGTTTTCTGGCCGGAAGGTCGTTCTGGACGGCGCCCAGCGTGTTTCAGCTCCGCTACTCCGACCGTCTCTTCGCGGGCGTGTCCTGGTTCGGTGCGGCCCTGTCGGCCGCCGTCGTCGCCGGCGTCGCCGACCTCGCGCCGCTGTGGGCAGCGATGCTGATGTGGCTGGCGCTGTGGGTGCTGTACCTGTCGATCGTCAACGTCGGGCAGGCCTGGTACTCGTTCGGCTGGGAGTCGCTGCTGCTGGAGGCCGGGTTCCTGATGATCTTCCTCGGCAACGACCGCACGGCGCCGCCGGTGCTGACGTTGTGGATGGCGCGATTTTTGTTGTTCCGCGTGGAATTCGGCGCCGGGCTGATCAAGATGCGGGGCGACCCGTGCTGGCGGGACCTGACGTGCCTGTACTACCACCACGAGACGCAGCCGATGCCCGGGCCGTTGAGCTGGTTCTTCCACCACCTGCCCAAGCCGCTGCACCGCGTCGAGGCGGCAGGCAACCACTTCGCCCAACTGATCGTGCCGTTCGGGTTGTTCGCTCCGCAGCCGGTGGCCGGCGTGGCCGCGGCGATCATCGTCGTCACGCAGCTGTGGCTGGTGGCCTCGGGAAACTTCGCGTGGCTCAACTGGGTGACGATCCTGTTGGCGTGCAGCGCGATCGACGACTCGGCATGGGCCGTGCTGCTGTCGGTGCCCGCGCACGCCGCGCCGGCTGCGCCGCCGTCGTGGTTCGCCGTCCTGGTGCTGGCGTTCACCGTCGCCGTGGTGTGCCTGAGCTATTGGCCGATGCGCAACATGCTGTCCCCGCGCCAGCGAATGAACATGTCCTTCAACCCCTTCCACCTGGTCAACACCTACGGTGCCTTCGGCAGCATCGGGCGCGTCCGGCGCGAGGTGGTGATCGAAGGTACCGGCGACGCGAAAATCACCGGCCAGACGCTGTGGAAGGAATACGAGTTCAAGGGAAAGCCGGGCGCGGTGCGCCGCCTGCCCCGCCAGTGGGCCCCGTACCACCTGCGGCTGGACTGGCTGATGTGGTTTGCGGCCATCTCCCCCGGCTACGCCCAGCCATGGCTGCGCCCGCTGCTGCAGCGGCTGCTGCGCAACGACCGTCCGACGCTGCGCCTGTTGCGGCACAACCCTTTTCCTGACTCCCCGCCCCGGCATGTGCGTGCGCAGCTCTACGAATACCGGTTCACCACACCTGCGGAGCTGCGGCGTGACCGGGCGTGGTGGCACCGCACTCCGGTGGGCGGGTATGTCGCGCCGATGACGCTGCGGGAGGCGGCGTCTCCCACGCCGTGAGACGCCGTGATACGGCGCGCTACCTCTGACCCGATTCCGCGGGTAAGCCGGACGGTTGGTCTTTGGGGTCTTGGGGTCTTGATTGCGGTGGAGGGTATCCGCGTCTGCCGGGGTGCACCCGGTTTGCGTTTCGTTGTGGGTTTGCCCGTGAGGGTGTAGCGTCAGGGTAGCTAGTACTCTCAGTGCATCCGGAACGGCTCAGCTTCTGACCGCTGATCTGCCGAGCATTCGCTCACGCCGGACACATCGCTTACCGCTCAGTCGGGATAATTTTGAATGCTCCATCGTTGGTCCAGCCGTTGATTGCTCCCTTTGGGATGCAACACTTTTCGTACATGCCGAGCTTCGGTATCCTCAGCACTCATCCACCGACTCCGTGCGGGCTGGCGACCTTCAGCGCGGCCTTGTCCGACGGGTTGGCCGCCAAGGGCGCCGCGGTCAGCGTGGTACGCATCGCCGATGATGAAGTGTCTACCCGCCCCAACGTCGTCGGTGAGCTCGTCAACGGCTCAACGTCGTCGATTGCGGAAACCTCAGAGCTGCTGAACCAGAGCGACGTCGCCGTCATCCAGCACGAGTACGGCATCTACGGCGGGCCCGATGGTGACGAAGTCGTCCAGATCATGGAAAACTTGCGCGTCCCGTCGATCGTCGTCGCTCACACGGTGCTCAAAGACCCGACGCTACAACAACGTTCGGTGCTCGAACGGGCTGTGGCACTGGCCGATCAAGTCGTCGTCATGTCGGACACCGCCCAGCGCCGGCTGTGTGACGGGTTCCCCGTCCAACGCCACAAGGTCGTCACGATCCCCCACGGTGCGGAGCTCCCCAAGACCGCCGCCCTGAAGCGTTCCGCCCGCCCCATCATCTTGACGTGGGGGCTCATCGGCCCGGGCAAGGGCATCGAACGCGTCATCGACGCGATGGCCGTGCTCAAGAAGCTCCCGGGCCGACCGCGCTACCTCATCGCCGGCCGCACCCACCCCAAGGTCCTGGCCGCCGAAGGCGAGGTCTACCGCGAAGCCTGCCTCGCACGGGCTCAGCTCCTCGGCGTCGCCGACTCGGTGTCCTTCGACCCCATGTACCGCAGCCCCGCCGCGCTGACCACGCTCATCTTGGAGGCCAGCGTGATCGTCCTGCCCTACGACTCGAGGGAACAGGTCACCTCCGGCGTGCTGGTCGACTCCGTCGCAACCGGTCGGCCCGTCGTCGCGACCGCCTTCCCCCACGCCGTCGAGTTGCTCGGCAGTGGCGCGGGCCTCGTGATCCCACACGACGACCCCGACGCACTGGTCGGCGCCCTGCGACTGGTTCTGACCGACCCGCGTGCGGCTGGCTCCATGGCCTCGGAGGCTCGTAAGTTGGCGCCGACGATGGCCTGGTCCACCGTCGCCGACGCCTACCTCGACATGGCGAAACGGCTCGTCGCAGCGCGCTTGGCACGAGCATGACTGCCACTGCGCCCAACCCGGTATTCGCACACCTACTTCGGATGACGGACCACCGCGCCACGTACGAGCATGCGCTCCTCACCGAACCGCGCCGCGAGCACGGCTACTGCACCGACGACATGGCCAGGGTGCTCGTCGTCGCCACCCGGGAGCCCGAAACGCCGCGTGAGTTGAACGGTCTCGCCGGCAAGGCGCTCACGTTCCTGAACGATGCCCAGTCCTACAACGGTGCCTGTCGCAACCGCATGGACAAAACAGGGCATTGGACCGATCAGCCGACCACCGACGACCACTGGGGCCGCTGCATCTGGGGCCTCGGCACGGCCGCCGCGCACAGTGACGTCAGTCTGGTCCGCCGGCTGGCCACCATTCAATTCGAACGCGCCGCCAAGGCCAGATCACCGTGGCCGCGGGCAATGGCCTTCGCTGCCGTCGGCGCGGCCGAACTCGTCACCGCCGAGCCCGAGCACCCAGCGGCGCTGAGACTCCTCGCCGACTACGCCGCCAATGTATCCAGTCGCAACAGCGACCCCGACTGGGCGTGGCCTGAGGCCCGACTCACCTACGCCAACGCGGTGCTCGCCGAGGCGATGATCGCGACAGGTGTCGCACTGGACGACCCTGCGCTGTCTCGGCGTGGCTTGGAGCTATTGGAGTGGCTGCTCGACTACGAGACGGCCGACGGTCAGCTCTCGCCCACCCCGGTCGGGGGTCGGGGACCCCACGACGGCCAACCGGCGTTCGATCAGCAGCCGATCGAGGTCGCCACGCTCGCCGACGCGTGCGCGCGCGCCGCAACCGTCGATCCGCGACCACTCTGGCCCGAGGCCATCCGATCCGCCGGCGCCTGGTTCCAGGGCGACAACCGCGCCGGCCAGGTCATGTGGGATCCGGAGACCGGTGGCGGCTTCGACGGCCTGCTCGCCGACGGGGTGAACCTCAACCAGGGCGCCGAGTCGACCCTCGCGGTGATATCCACCTTTCAACAGGTTCGCCGTTTCTCCACTGTCCCACAATGACTTCGGTGAGATCTGGGCTCGTCACACGCAACCCGCAACGACTCGCCGCCGACCCCGCCCGTGTGATCACACGGTTCTTCGTACCGGGCCAAGAGAGCTTCGAGCCTCAGGAGTCCCGCGCGGGCGTGGTGCTCTCGCGCATCCTCGCTTTGACCGATGACGACGTTCAATCCACCCTCGACGATGTCCTCACCCGCTTCGACGGCCGGCACCGTCACCTCAAGGACACGTTTCGTCGGCACGCCCGCGAACTCGCCGACCGGCTGAAGCCCGACCGCCACCTCTCCGATGCGCGAATGCTGTTGCTGGGCGCGGCTTTTACCATGGAGTACGCCATCGAGGGCGCGGCGCTGTGCAACCCGAGCATCGTGGCCCACCCCGACCAATCCGACACGGCGCCAAACAGCCTGCGTTTCGTGATGAGCGTGCGGGGGATCGGGGAGGGACACCAGTCGTCGATCGGGTTCCGCACCGGTGTCGTCGACGCTGCGGGTCAGCCCACGATCGACGAACCAGCCCCGTACGCCGCAACCGGACGAGTCTCCGGCGCGCTGCTCGACGCATCGGTGTTCGGCGTCGAGCTCGGCTGCATCGCCAACGCGGGCGACGCCGCCGCCTACGTCTTCGAAGCGCTCGGTGACCGCTTCACCGGACCCGAACTCGACGAACGACTCGACAGCCTGCGCGCCCACCTCAGCACCCGCGGACACGCTCAGCGTGCGGTCGACCTGATCCGCGCTATCGCCTCGCGGTCCTACACCGTCGAATTCCCTAGCGAGGTAATGCTTTCCGAGCGGGTGCTCTGGCCATCGATGGAAGCCGAGCAGGCCGGCATGGAGGATGCCCGCTTCGTCCGCTTCGTTGACGACGACGGATCGGTCACCTACTACGCCACCTACACGGCCTACACCGGATCCCATGTCAGCCAACAACTACTCCAGACCAAGGACTTTCAGTCGTTCACCTCCGGACCGCTCGTCGGCCAGGCCGCGGCCAACAAGGGCCTGGCGGTGTTTCCCCGCCGGATACGCGGCCGCTACGCCGCCATGTCGCGATCGGACCGAGAAACGAACACCGTCGCTTTCGCCGACCACATGTCGATCTGGACGAACACGTCACCCTGTCAGCGGCCGGCCGAGGCGTGGGAGACGCTGCAACTCGGAAACTGCGGTCCGCCAATCGAAACCGATGCGGGTTGGCTGGTGCTTACCCACGGAGTGGGACCGATGCGCACGTACAGCATCGGCGCGATCCTGCTCGATCTCGACGATCCGACGAGGGTGCTCGGGCGGCTGCGGCGACCGCTGCTGACCCCCGCTCCCGACGAGCAGAACGGCTACGTGCCGAACGTCGTCTACTCCTGCGGCGCACTCGTTCACGCCGATACCCTGGTTATCCCCTACGGCATCGGCGACAGCGCCATCGGTATCGCCACCATGCCACTTCCAGAGCTGTTGGCCGCGATGGCCCAGCAACCTGAACGCCCGAGATGAGGTCACGATGCGAAAAAACCGACGACAGAACGCACAATCCGCTCGGCGAGTACATGCTACGCATGGGTGCGCGATTCGTCGCCAAGGAACGTCCGCACGGGCTGGAGGCGTTGGCGACGCGCGGGGCGCATCTGGGTCGGTGGGACCCGAATGACGTCAGCCTGGAAGTCGCGTTGCATGACCGCGGCCGCACGGAGCAGCGCGTCACGCTGCGGACGACCTTACCCGGGCTCACGCCCCTGATAGTGGTCATCGATGACCCTGACATCGCTCGTGCTTGACGACGCCAAGCACGAGCTGATCCGGCAGCTTGAACATCAGAAGTCGACGGGCGAACCGGTGCACAACCGTAAGCTCACAGGCAGGACCATCCGCCATCCGGGTGCTCGGGCACCAGAGGAAAGCGCCTCGCCTGCCGGATGAATTCGAACTTCGACATCTTCGACTTCAGCCTCGGGCGCGACGAGATGGACACCATCACCGGCCTCGGCCGCGGCGAATTGGGGCGTACCGGTCCAAACCCTTGTCGATGCGTATCCTGCTCACCCGGTGGGTGCCCTTCCGCGCCGCCGGACAATGTCGTTGCACAACAGGAATCGCCCTAGGCCGCAACGGAATCCATCGCATCTTCCCGCGCGTGTCACCCGCTTGCCCGCGGAATCGTCTGATAGGAAAGGGCTCCCGTGCCCGCGAGCTTCCCGCCCTCGACGATCAGGTACTCGGGACGGATGGGCGTCCCCGCGAAGAAGCACTCCAGGATCTCGCGGGTTCCGGCGGCGTAGCGCGCCTGGGCGGACAGTGTGGTGCCCGAAACATGTGGCGTCATCGCATTGTTCGGCATGGTGCGCCACGGGTGGTCGGCCGGCGGCGGCTGCGGGTACCACACGTCACCGGCGTAACCGGCGAGTTGGCCGCTCGCGAGCGCGGCGGCGATCGCGTCGGGGACGGTCTCCTCGCCCCGTGCGGTGTTGACGATGTAGGAGCCGCGCCGCATCGTGGCCAGCAGCCTCTCGTCGAACATCCGGCGGGTGTCCTCGTAGAGCGGCGAATGAATGGACACGATGTCGACGGAACTCACCAGCGACTGCACGTCGGGGTGGAACGTCACGTTCAGGTCCTTCTCCGCTTCCGGCGGGAGCCGGCGCGTGTCGGTGTAGTGCAGGTTGACGTCGAACGGCGCCAGCCGACGCAGTACCGCCCGCCCGATCCGTCCGGCGGCGATCAGCCCGACGTCCATGCCCTCCAGGTCGTAAGCGCGCTCCACACAGTCGGCGATGTTCCACCCCCCTTCGGCGGCCCAGCGATGCGACGGGAGGAAGTTGCGCACCAGCGCCAGAATCTGCATCACCGTGTGCTCGGCGACGCTGATGCTGTTGCTGTACGTCACTTCGGCCACCGTGATCCCACGACGCTTCGCGGCCTCGAGATCCACGTGGTCCGAGCCGATTCCCGCGGTCAGCGCCAGCTTGAGTCCGGGGGCTTTCGCGATGCGCTCCTGCGTGAGGTACGCCGGCCAAAACGGCTGGGAGATAACGATATCCGCGTCGGGAAGTTCACGTTCGAATTCCGAATCCGGCCCCTCCTTATCCGACGTCACCACCAACTCGTGCCCGCGGTCCTCGAAGAACTTCCGCAGACCCAGCGCGCCCGAGACACAGCCCAGCAGCTCCCCGGGGGTGAAGTCGGTCCGCGAAGGGGTCGGCACGGTGCTGCCGTCGGGGTAACCCGCGATCGCCGGAATGCTGTCGCGCGCGTATTTGGGCGGGTACCCGCCGACGGGATCGGGATAGAGCACCATCACGCACTTGGCCATTGAGAATCCTCCTTCAGGGACAACCCAGTCTCGGGGGACTACGACGAAGGTGTCCAAGACGTGTTTCCGACCGGGCGATAGGCCGCGCCGATCACCGGTGATCACACCCCGTCGAGCGCCTCGTGGATGCCGGCGTCGTGCGCGGCCCGAATCAGCGCGCGGGTGACGGGCGAGCCTGGCTCCGCCTTGTTGGTGACGAGCGCGATGAGAGCCCGCACGGGTGGCTGGTCGAGCGGCAGGACGGCGACCCCGGCGGGAGTGCCGAGGGTTTCGAGCCATGGTTGCGGGACGATGCTGGCCCACCGGCCCGTGCGCACGTGGGCGAGCAGGGTCACCAGGGAATCGGTCTCCAGCTGCGGTGTCACCGTCCTACCCTGACCTGCCAGCGCGTCATCGATGAGCCGGCGGCCACGCATGCCGGGCGTCAACAGGCACAACGGCAATTCGATCGCTTCGGACCAGGTTATGGTGCCCGACCGGCCGGTGAGCAGCTCGGTACCGGCGATGAGCACCGGCCGCTCCTGGTACAGCGGGGTGACGACAAGCTCGTCGGTGTCCTGTTGGTCGGGGTAGAGGACCCCGGCGTCCAATTCGAACCGGCGGACGCGTTCGACGATTCCGGCGGATCGCAGATTCATCTCGAGTCGGACGCGGACCAGCGGGTGCGTGGCGCAGAACGGATCCGTAAGCAGCGCAACGGTAGTCGAGGCCGCGGGCACCACACCCACTCGAAGTTCGCCGGTCAGACCGGTCTGCAGCGCCGCGGCTTCCTGTTTGAGGGCGTCGCGGTCGGCCAGGATGCGCCGCGCCCAATGCACCAGACGCTCGCCTTCGGGAGTGAGGCCCTCGAATTTCCGGCCGCGCCGGACCAGCGGCACGTCGAGTTCCTGTTCGAGCTTGCGGATGGCTTCCGAGAGCGCGGGCTGCGACACGTAGCAGGCGCTGGCGGCGCGCGCGAAATGTCGCTCGTGAGCGAGCGCCACGAAATACTCCAGCTGACGGAACAACACGGCTTCATTCGACCACGCCGCACGGGCACCACCGCTGCCGCTATGCCTCGTCCTCGTCGTCGTCGTTGCGGCGCAGCAGCTTTTCGGGGTGCCAGTAGGTGTTGGTGCGGGGTTGGCCGCGTTGTAGGTGTGGGGGTGGGATCCATTCGGTGTCGCCGCGGGTGTTGGTGCGGGTGGTCCAGCCGCGGGGTTGTAGCAGTCGGTGGTGGGGGCCGCAGGCGAAGGTGAGGTCGTCGATGTCGGTGCGGTGGGATTGGGCCCAGTCGGTGACGTGGTGGACGTCGCAGTAGTAGCCGCCGGTGGTGCAGCCCGGGGCGCTGCAGCCGCGGTCCTTGGCGTACAGGACGATCCGCTGGGCCGGGGAGGCCAGGCGTTTGGTGTGATACAGCGCGAGGGTTTTGC
>Ga0078972_1003340_pt1 | contig 48494 bp, 43 predicted proteins | sample YelNatPaOPGAMG01_FD_67568 | JGI IMG/M metagenome (GOLD analysis project Ga0078972, IMG submission 67568) | Hot spring thermophilic microbial communities from Obsidian Pool, Yellowstone National Park, USA - OP-RAMG-01 (SPADES assembly) (version 2) | ecosystem: Environmental > Aquatic > Thermal... | reverse complement strand
TTAAAAGGTTAATAAAGTCATCTATTTCAAGGAAACTTATATCTTTGCTTGACCATCTTTTGTCAAGTTCGTCTCTTAAATGCTGAGAGAGGCATATATTCCATTTTTCCTTTTTCCAAATACAATAAGTACATTCCCAATCACAGCCCCAAAATGTTGCATAGGCGCTTCCATCTTTAAACTTAACAACTTGATATACCTTCATTTACCCATCTCCACGTCGAATTTCAAGTAATGATATCTATCGCTTTCGCATTCCTTTTGAGCATTTATGACCATCTCAAGATAGAAAAGGGGAGAATTCATGTCGTCATCGGTCAAAAATGAAAAAAAAACATCGACCAAAAATGAACAGATCCATCGGTCTAAATTGAGTGTATTCGGTAAGATAAAAGTGATCCACATCGCCCACAGAAATTGATCCATACAAATCTAGATGATCATCTTTAACTATTTAGATGTCGGAACTCCTGTCCCTTGGAACTTGAATTTCAGCCTCACCATATTTTTGACATAACTGTTTTCTTAGTTCTTCCATTTCTTGAATTGTCAGTTGTCTTAGACTTATAATCGTATTTGGAATATCCAAGTTGATCTTCTAACTCGGCTTCAAGCATTTCCTCAATAACAGATGAAAACATCCTTTTTAATGATTCTTCAATGCCTGCAATATCTTTAATGTTGTTTTCCTTAATAAATCTTTTGGTCTCATCTTTAGCCATTAATTTTTTCTTTTCCATCTTTTCCTTCTTGAGCATTTATATTTTACTCAATTTGGAGGTTTACACAAATTAGTTTATACCCTCTTTTCATAAAAAATGCCTCCTTTAAAGGAGGCATTTCATCTTTTCATTTACCTACCGCACTTTTTTCTTTCTCTAATTTGCCTGCTTCTTTTATTGCGGATTGCAAGAAATCGTAATCTAATATGAATGGATATCTGTCTGCCCATTCAAAGATCTTTTCAGGATTGTTTTCAAACCAGAACCTATCAAGTCCTTCTCCGTGAGAAGTTCCTTTTTCTTTTATCTCTTTTATGTTCTGAGCGAATTCTTTTTCCCATATCGGATCGAGCTCTTCATGTATCTTCTTCGAATAATCATCAAGGGTAGGAGCCAGTTTCGTAACCACAAGCTCTGACTCACCTTTATCGGTAGAAATTGCATTGTGCTTTTTAACGACTTCTCTTAAAATTTGTGGATTATCGATTATCATACATGGAGTCAATAAATTATCTGAATGTGGCTGATGGAATCTTATATCCGTGAGGAAAGGAGATTGCAAAATTTCTACAAGAGATTTATCTTTTATGTTGTCCGTTGCAAAGTGTGCAAAAATACACGGTTCAGCATATCCTTCACTGTTTATGTGCAAATACCTTCGTCCACCTGCTATACATCCACCAACGGACGGAGCATCATTCCAGAAATCCATCAGGAAGTAAGGCTTTCTCGCCCTTAAAGCTCTTACAAAATCTCCCATAGCTTTTCTTTGAGACGGTAAAGGCATGAGATCAACTTCTGGATCTCTTCCAACAGGCATGAAAAGGAACAGCCATGAGAAGAAAGCACCTTTATCTATCCAAAAATCGTAGAGCTCATCGGAGGTTAGAGTATCGAAATTATTTCTCATGAAGACAAAAGAATTGCCGAAGATGATTCCTCTTTCCTTCAATTTATCGGCAGCCTGAAGAATTTTCGCGTATATCCCTTTACCTCTTATGTAGTCAGTTTCATTTTCCCATCCGTTCACGCTAAGAACAGGATAAACGTTACCGAGCTCTTTTATCTGATCTGCGACTTTATCAGTTATAAAAGTAGAATTGGTGAAAGGCATGAAGAGTGCATCGTTGTGCTTCTTGAATATTGGATAAAGTTCATTCCATCTCACGAATGGCTCTCCACCAAGAATGGTGTAAAAATAGGTTCCCATAGCCTTTCCCTGTGTTATGATGCTGTCGACGAGTTCTATTGGCATATCGCTACTTCTCGAATATTCACTTGCATAACATCCTATACAATTCAAATTGCATCTCATCGTTGGGCTTATCAATATAGTGTAAGGAGCAGCAAATCCATTCTTCTTTACCGTCTCAGCTTTGTTGTAATTCAACCAACCAAGGTTAACATTGACGAGGAAGTTTGTGAAGAAGGTTTTCACGACATGTTTATCTTTTTTGAAAAGATTTATGAGCCACTGTCTCGAACCGGGATTTTTTTGAACCCATCCAGCAAACTTCGATAAATTGTCCGTACCTCCTATTGTTTTTTCCAACTTCTGTAATGACTCTATCGCTTTATCAAAATTATTTTCGGGATCTTTTGTGATGTAATCGACGTATCTATTCACGGCAGCATTGATGGCTAATTTAGTAGCCTTATCCTTGATTTCACTTCCTATACCCATCAGACCTAACTCCTTTCAATTATTTTACCGAACGGTCAAATTCACATCCATTGTACAAAAAAAAATAACTCTTGTCAAGTGGTCGAATTCATTTTTTACCTTTACCTGTTCAACGTTAAATTCGAGTTTGGCGAATGCCGGAGCCAACGATATTTCATATTTAAAGTTGATCAAGTATATATTTGCCATCGACCATGATGCGTGCTTACAGTACGCTTCACTTTTAAAGGAGATTCAGTATAGAATATATTGATGTTCGACTGACATTGCAGGAGGATAAATTTGAACAAAAAATTTGCTTACTTCATAAGAATCTTCGTTTACTGGATCTTTTTACCATATACACTGGTTTGGATCGTAGATATTTTCATAAAACCAACATCGATTTTTCCATGGGCACTGGCGTTGATGATCTTTGGTGCTTTGTGGTCGATCATTTCTTCGACTTATCTTATTCTTTGCGGTCATGGAACTCCCTTTTCCGGAAAAAATTCTACAAAAAATCTCGTTACGGCCGGACCTTATTCGATGAGCAGACATCCCATTTATTTTGGATACATGATATATACGCTCGGCATTTCACTTTTGTTCAATCCTTATACTTTATGGGTATGGGCAATCGGAGTTATTATGATGGTCTTTTTTGGTTTCATTGAGGATAAAAAGCTTTCGAAAAAATTCCCGGGCCACGAAAAATACAGGAAAGATCTACCCTTTCTTCTGCCTTTAAAAAAATGGAAAGTCGATCCTGTGACCGAACCTCCATTTTTGTACGCTTTTATGTTTCTGATAGGTAAGTTCATAGTGCCATTCTTTTTTGATGTTCGCATAACCGGCCAGGAGAAAATTCCAGATGGTCCTTACGTTCCGATCGCGAATCATACCTCTTATGCGGATCCACTCTTCGTTATCGATGCTCTAAACTGTTACGTAAGATTCCCTATAACTGAAGCACATTACAATAAAACAAAGTGGTTTTTCAATCTCGTTGGTATCTTTCCGATAAAAAGGTACACGGTCGACGTATCATCGATGATGAAATTCGTGAAAACCATGAAAAAAGGCGGAATTGTTGGAATCTTTCCGGAAGGAGAAAGAAACTGGGACAACAGGCATCTTGATGTGCAGGAAGGCGTTATAAAACTTCTGAAAATGTCCACCAATCCAATTTTGCCGATAAGAATAGAAAATGCTCATGTACTCTGGCCAAGATGGGCCAAAAAATTGCATAAGGGAATAATTGAAGTTAGAATAGGAGATCCAGTTGATCCTAAGGATTATCAAAAGGCATTCGATTTCATCTTTGAAGATACCATTTCAGGAGAGACGACTTATCCTGATTACAGAGGAATAGAGAGATATTTATGGCAGTGTCCGGAATGTAAATCAATTGGGAGTCTAAGATCTCACAAAAAGGGCTTTGACTGTACGAAATGTCATTCACGATGGTCTTCTCCTTCGATAGAAACTGTTAGAAATATTCACGATGAATTCAAAATATCCGAAGATATATTTCCCGTCTTCGATGAGGTGTTGTTTGAAGGTAAGAAAGTTAAAGCGACTATCTTTTTGGATGGTGTAGAGATAGGGGATAAGAAGTTCCCTATTTCTTCGATTCAAAGCGTGTTGCCCGAATCAAACAAAGATCTTTACATATATACCGGCGAATTATTCATCATTTCTCCGATCAATGCTTCTCCTTTGATGTTGAAAGAGTTAATGGACTTTGCTTTTAAAAGCAGTCAAAGTTGATGATCGATCATTTGATCTTTTTAAGTTTTGGTGTACAATAAAGAAGTAATGAACAGTTAAATCTATTGAAACAGAGGAGGCGGAAATCGGTATGAATGACAATTTGATTTTAGAGATCGAAGGCGTAAAATACGAGATCGATACTTATGATCCGTTTTTCTTTTTAATAAGAGATTTACTTTACGAAGGCACATGGGAAGTTTTTGCTGCAGATATGATTACACATAAGGAGATCGTTCAGAGGATTCACAAATTAGAAGGTTTGGAAGAAAATAGTGGAAAGATTTCTGGTTCTTTGTTTCTCCCGATGTCTGTTGAAGAAATGGAACTTTATCTGAAAGAAAGTAATTTTGATCTTTCTGAATGTAAGAATGGAATACCAGATGGTTTCTATGAACTCGCACAGGATGAGGCTGAATCTGAAGAACTCGATGAAGCCATAAAGCTTATGGATTTCGTGATGGAAAAATGGCCATCCTACGCAAAGGCTTACGAGTTAAAGGGCACTTTTCTCATAGAGAAAGGTGCGCAGGAAGACGGGATATCGCTTCTTAAAAGATCAATAGAGATAGATCCAACTCTCGTCGAAGCTTATTCAGAACTCGGACAGGCGTATTACAATTTCGAAGATTACGATGCTGCGATAGAGCAGTGGGAAAAAGAACTTGAATATACTCCTTACGACAAATTCGCTTATTTCATGATAGCAGATGCTTACAGAAAGGCCGGAAAGATAGGAAGCAGCATAGATATACTGAAAAGGTTCATCTCTGAAGATAAAAAATCCGTACTTGCAAGGTATGAATTGATGGATCTTTACAATCAACTTGAAGATTATGAAACATCTTCTGAATACGAAAAAGAGATCCTTAAGATGGTTCCTTACTATCCAGGCGATATAGAACCATGGGCAAAAGTCCTTTTTAAAAACAGAAAATACACCGAAGTTATAAAGATCGTTGAAGAGCATATACAGAAATATCCGATAGATTCACATTTCAAATTACTTTTGGTCGTTCCTTACGCAAAACTTGAAAGATATGATGAAGCACGAAAAATACTTGAGGAGTTCAAAGGTCAAAAAGATTGGTATTTTTATGGTAAAAAAGAGTTATTTGAGACTAATCTTGATAAAAAGGAACTCGATTTGTGTGGGATAAGCTGATAATAGATTTAATTGCTTTGATCTTTGGATTGATCTTTGGAAGCTTTTACAATGTTTTGATATACAGAGTTCCAAAGGATCTTTCGATCGTTAAACCTGAGAGATCTTTTTGCCCGGTGTGCAAACACCAGTTGGAATGGAAAGATAATATTCCTATTTTGAGTTATCTCTTCTTACGTGGAAGATGCAGATATTGTGGCTCTAAAATTTCTATCGTGTATCCTCTCGTTGAAGGAAGCACCGCCCTTTTGTTTTTACTTTCAGCCTATCTTACAAATGATATTTTTAGCATGATAGCCTTGTGGTTGTTATTTTCAGGTGCTATAATTATAACGGTCATAGATTTTCAAACCATGTTGATTCCGGATTTCGCAGTCATCATGACAGCCGCTGGAGGAGCTTTGTGGGCTTTGATGCGTGGGCATTTGATCGTTTCATTGATCACGGCGGCTGTGGTTTTTGGAATTTTTTTTCTTATCCATCTCTTCTCAAAGAATGGAATGGGCTTTGGAGACGTGGAATATATCGGTGCCCTTGCGCTTTACCTTACACCTATTTCGATCGTGTGGGCAGTGTTGATAGCATCTGTTTCGGCAATAATTTTTACCATTCCAATGCTTGCGACACACAAAGCTAACAGAAAGACGCGTGTACCTTTTGGACCATTTTTGGCAATCGGTGTATCTATAGCTATCTTCGTGAAATTTTTATGATCCTTTCGGAGGTGCTTTTATGGATTTGAAATTCGATGTCGTCAAAGTTGAAATTCCGGAAAATTCAAATGTCATAATAGGGCAGACTCATTTCATAAAAACTATAGAAGATCTTTACGAGGTTATGGTTACCTCTTCTCCAAATGCGAAATTCGGTATTGCTTTCAATGAAGCATCGGGAGTTTGCCTGATACGTCACGATGGAAATGATGATGAACTCGAACGTAGTGCGGTGGAAAACTCGAATCGTATAGGTGCCGGGCATACTTTTGTACTTCTCATGCGTGAGATATATCCCATAAGCGTTTTGAACTCCATAAAGTCTCTTCAGGAAGTATGTAACATATACGCTGCGACATCTAATCCCCTGGAAGTTGTTGTTGGGATCACGGAACAGGGCCGTGGCATTATGGGAATCATCGATGGTTTTCCTCCTAAAGGTGTCGAGAAAGATGAGGACATATCAAAGAGAAAGGTACTTTTAAGGCAGATAATAAAGTACAAGAGATGAATATAATTTTTTGAAAAAGGTGAAGATATGGATGTGAGAGTTAGATTTGCCCCAAGCCCTACCGGCTATCTTCATGTCGGTGGTGCAAGAACGGCGCTTTTTGATTGGCTTTTCGCAAGAAAGGTCAATGGAAAATTCGTATTGAGGATAGAAGATACGGACGTTGAAAGGTCCACAAAAGAGTCAGAGATCTCGATAATAGAAGATCTCAAATGGTGCAATTTGAATTGGGACGAAGGGCCGGATATCGGAGGTCCTTACGGTCCATACAGGCAGACCGAAAGGATTCAGATGAAAATTTACGATCCTTACGCTCATAAGCTCATAGATCTTGGAAAAGCTTACTATGCGCTTTACTCTCAAAACGATCAGAAAGAGATCGTTGAAAAATTCAGTTCACACGAAAAGGCTCTTGAATACAGATCAGAAGGTAAGAGTGTGACGGTGAATTTCAAAATTCCTGAAGGTAAAACGCTCTTTCACGATATAGCTAAAGGTGAGATGGAATTCGATAATTCAACTTTTGATGATATAGTGATCGTGAAATCAAATGGTTATCCGACTTACAATTTTGCCGTTGTAGTTGACGATCATCTCATGAAGATCACCCATGTGGTAAGAGGAGAGGATCATCTTACGAACACACCAAAACAGATCATGATGTATCGGGCGCTCGGATGGGAGTTACCTGAATTCATGCACATTCCACTGATACTTGGTCCTGATAGAACGCCATTGAGCAAACGCCATGGCGCAACTTCGGTGAATTATTTCAGATCTTACGGAATAATCAATGTTGCATTCATGAACTATCTTGCTTTGCTTGGATGGAATGTAAATGAAGAGGTCTTCAATCCCTTCGAAAAGGTTGAGAGTTTTGATCTTGACTCATTGTCTAACAAACCTGCCGTTTTTGATTACACAAAGGTTGAATGGATAAATGGCCAACACATCCGCACCATGCCAATTGAAGAAGTGATAAAAGAATTCAAAGGGTGGGCTTTGGCAGAAGACGAAGAAGCGTTGAAATGGTTTGATAATTCTGACTATTCGAAAAGTGTCTTTGAAATTTGTAGACAGAAAGTTAACACACTGAAAGTGCTCGATGAGTTTGCGAAGCCATTTTTCAGAGATCTACCGATTTCAAAAGAAGCACTTGAAGTACTTAAAAGAAAAGATCTTGAAGAGATTCTTTCAAAGGTTCATGAGATGATAGATGGAATAGAAGATTGGTCTGTTGAAAAGATCGAACAATCTTTAAGGACGACAAGTATAGAGGGTTTAACAAAAAAAGAACTTTTTCAGATACTTAGGGCAACTTTGTTGGGTCAGATCGTAACACCAGGTCTTTTTGAAACTATCTATGTACTTGGAAAGAAACGCACGCTGGAAAGGATAGAAAAAGCGAGAAATCAATCGAACGTTTGAAGTGCTATGCTGATTGGGGAATATGGATGAAAAAAGCCGATAAGGTTTATGAGATCTCTTACGAAGAATCAGAAAATTCACGTAAAATTCTCGAAGTTTTAGACGAGGAGCAACGCCGAGCTGTAACAGATGATGGCGGAATGGCTCTCGTCATAGCCGGCCCGGGATCCGGTAAAACAAGAGTTATAACTTACAAAATAGCTTATCTCATTTCGAAGGGAATAAAGGCAAATCAGATCTTACTTGTTACATTCACAAAAGCCGCCGCATTCGAAATGATCCATAGGGCCCAACAGGCATCTGGAAGTTCTCTTGAAGGCATGATGGCAGGTACTTTTCATCATGTTTGCAATTACCTTTTGAGAAAGTACGCTTCAGAGATGAACCTTGATCGTAACTTTTCAATTTTAGATGATGAGGACAGTAAAACTATACTCAAACATGCAATAAACGATTACGTTGAAAAGAATGAAAAGTTCCCCTCACCATCAATTGTATCAAGCATCATCTCTCTCGCTGCTAATACCCAACAAAGCATAGATGATGTTTTAAATGAGGAGTTCAAATATTTCTTATTTTTTGCCGATAAAATAAGACTTGTAAATGAAAGGTATCAAAAACTTAAATACGAGCAATCTTCTTTGGATTACGATGATCTGCTCATATATGCCAACGATCTACTCGATGTGGAGAGAGTGAGAATGGCAGAAGCTTCGCGATATCTATGGGTCCTCGTAGATGAATTTCAAGACACGAATAAAGTCCAGTACGAAATAGTTAAAAAGCTCTCTTCTGTGAATAAAAATCTCATGGTTGTTGGGGATGACGCCCAGAGTATATATTCTTTCAGAGGGGCACGCTACGATAACATCATAGACATGTCGAAAGAAAAAGATGTAAAGGTCTATAAAATTCAAACTAATTACAGAAGTTCACCGGAGATAGTTAATCTCGTGAATAAAATGATTCCAAATAATATTTTCGCGAAGATATTGAAACCCGTTAAGCCTGAATTTGTCCGTCCCATCGTGGTGAGTACGTGGGACTCCCAGGATGAAGCTTCATTTATCACGAAGAAAATAAACGAATTCATCAATTCAGGAGTATCTCCATCCCAGATAGCTGTACTTTACCGTAATCACAGTCAATCTATGGATCTTCAGATCCAACTTTCAAGATCTAAGGTACCTTTCGTTATGAAATCAGGCGTTAAATTCACGGAAACAAGACACATAAAAGATGTGCTTTCATTTTTGAAAGTACTGAACAATCCCAAAGATTCGCTCTCTTGGATGAGAATTTTCCAGCTCTTTTCAGGTATAGGTAAAAAAAGTATCGAAAAAATAGTTGAAGAAGATGATTTCAAAAAAGATCCGTTGAATTTTGTGAAACACATTTCCAGTATTGGTAAAAAATACGAACCAGTGGAAGAAATTTTCAGAAACAATTCAAATGAGATGAAGCCTTCGGAGATAATAGATAGTTTCTACGAAAGTTTTTATTCAGACTATCTGGTTATGACCTTCGAGGATGGTACTGACAGACAGATGGATGTGAAGAGACTGATCGAAATAGCTGATAGGTATGAAGATATAAATGAATTTCTTTCAGATCTTGCAATAACTGAACAGATAGATATAAACAGGAAGTATGAAACGGACGAAGAGGAAAAGGTAACGCTCACAACCATTCATAGGGCAAAAGGGCTTGAATGGGATGTTGTTTTCATCATCTCCGTCAATCCAGGTAACTTTCCATCCTCTTTGGCGATAGGCTCAGGAAAACTTGACGAAGAAGAAAGAGTATTTTACGTTGCGATAACAAGGGCGAAGAGGTATCTTTACCTTTGTAGGCAGACGACAGGATCAAGGACTCCTTTTTACGGTAATAGAATGCAAATAAATGGTGGCAATTTTGATTTCATAGAAAAAATCCCACATTCGCTTTACGATCATTGGAAAACAAATTGAATTAAGTGGGGATGATAGGAGATGCCGATCGTTAAAATCAACGATAGACCTGATTTGAAGAATTTGATTTCGAGATTTCCGATGTGTGCGATCCTTCCAAAAATAGATGGGTTTAAGTTCAACGGTGATGAAATAGAGATCTCTTTTGAGGAGATCCAAGAGCGTCCGGAGCACATAACGGAAAAAGCTTTCATCGAGGTAGTGAAAAATGTTTACAGTTGTTCGATGAACGGTATACCGATCGGATTCGTTTCTAAGGAAAATGTCTTCGTTAAAAGAGATAAGATCGTCATAATGCCCGCATTCAATGAAAAAATTAACGTGGTTAACGGCAGAATAGAAAATCCGATTTCTTTTTTTACAACCATAAGAAGTTTTGCGAGTGCGTTCAAATATGAATCACCTTCATTGATGAAAATTTTCAAAGAGGGTATTCCTGCGATCATAGGTATTTTGAACATGCTTGGTCTTGAGATCCCTCCAGACAACAAAAATTTTTTACCATCGATCGGTGTATGGCGTCACACGCCTATTCTTGAAAAGCTCGAATCGTCAACAGGATTTACACACATACCTGTAAGAGATGGTGGAATATTCTCGAAATTCATGAGCGGACAGGTCTTCTCTTCAATCAAGGAGATAGAGAATACTATTAAAGTGCAGGGTTCAAAGTACACGTTGAAGTTTGATAGCTTTGAAGATGTGGATCCCAGCCTTTTTGCCTTCCTTTTAAAACTCGACAAAGATGTGAGATACATTTTCAATTGTGGTGATTCGGTGGAAATGATCACCTTTGTTAAAGCGTTGATCAAATTTAATCCTGATGCAAAGATAACGGCGATACACGATCCTATTTTTGATTTTGATGAAGGGACGGTTTTTGAATTCCCCAAAATATCCCCGAATGAGCTGGACTGGTTTTTAGTGACCTTCTTCAATTCGGAATGCACCCTTGAAGGTGATCTCACAGCGCTTCTCAAATTTTCGAATGGAGAAAATTTTGCGCTCTCCAAAGCTATAAGAGATGGACAGTGGAAATTTGAAAATGGAAGATGGTACGTGAATCCGAAGATTTCAAACGTTCAGAGTGCTGCACACCATCTGCTTTGCGCTCATAAACTTATGATGACCGGAGAAAAGCCATATCTTGGACTTGAGTTCATCGATGCGGCAAAAAAAATAGCCGGTAAGGACGTTGAAGCGTTTGAATCTGCAAGAGCTTTTTTCCATAAAGTACTTGGAGAGTACGAATTGATGGTTAATGATCTTGAAAAAGCAGATACTTTCGGCAAAAAATCATTCAGGAATGCCTATTTCGGAATAGTCCTTGCGATGAATGGCTTTGATTTTACCCCGTCTGAAGGAGATGCCGATGAAATAGTTAAAATATCAAGAGAATATTCAGATATAGTTAGAAGAAAAGGAAGTTATAAGGACTTTTACGATCGAATTTTGAAATCTTTAGAAAAGTTGAATGGTAAAGATCCGAGAAGAATTGAAGTTATGGCAAGAAATTATATCGGAATTCTTCACCTCGAAGATGATTCAAATGAAGAAGCGATAGACGAGTTTGAAACTGCCCTTTCCATAGCTAAAGAAGAAGAGTTCAAAGATCTCGTACCTTTGATCGAGATGAATATAGGTTATACACTTTCAAAGATCTCTCCGAGAATAGCCAAAGAGAGACTCGATAATGCTCTTAAATATGCACTGGCCGAAGGATTATGGAAAGCGGCCGAATGGATAGACAAAACTATCGCAGAAAATTCCATAAAACTTGGTAACTTTAAACTTGCAAGGATAATTTTAGAATCTGGAAATAAATTATTTGGTGATTTTGAAAGATCATCTTCTTACCTTGAAGTTAGAATGAGCGTTGAAAATCTCGAACTGGATGAGAGTAAATCTTTAGAGGATGACGATGAAGTTAAAATGTTCGAATTCATGAAGTCACTTTACGCCGGTGATGAAGGTAAGGCCTTATCTATTTTACCTTCGATAGAATCCAATGAAGGTAAATATCTTTACATGCTCTCAAAGGACCCCATGAAGGTTGTTGAAACTATTTCAATGCCCAAAAATTACCTTGCACTTCATTTCGCCTCAAAAATCAGATCTGTTCGAGCATTGAAGATGATGAAAAAATACGGAGATCATCTTTACAACGATGGCTTTTTACTCGATGCCATTTTTTACGAAGAAAAGCTGGCAAAACTTTATGAACTCTTTGGATGGATGAAAAGCAGGGATTACCATCTTAATGTTGGTTCCGATCTTTCTCAAAGTTTGGATCTCTACAGGCGGTTCAAACATCTAACCGGTCAGATAATTGACGGTAAAAGTCTTGCAAAGATTCTGGAATTCGCGAGGATTTCGTTTTATTCGATGAACGTTGAATCTCCGAATGAAATAATAGAATCCCTTTGTTCAACCATCTCAAATCGTCTTAAAACGAAAGTGCTCTGTGAACTTAAAGGTGCTGAAAACGTGAGGATTGAATCGACTTCCGAAGGAATTGTGTACGAAGCAGATAGTGGCATAACAGAGGAACCATGGGTTACGTACAATGAATTTTTCATTTACGATTTTTATGTGCGCGGAGGCAGCGTTTACATTAAGATAGATAAATCTAATCTTGATCTTGATGATGTGATAGTAACTTTAGATGCTTTAGTTCCGCTTTACAAGGTTAAGCTTGAAAAAGCTATCGCTTCAAAAATTTCGGATATCGATCAGCTTACAAACATTTACACGAGAAGATACACCCTTGACAGGCTATTTGAAGAATTTGAAAGGTCCAAAAGGTACGGTGAATCTTTAAGCATGGCCATGATCGATATCGATGATTTCAAAAGGGTCAATGACACCTATGGTCATGATGTGGGTGATGAAGTGTTAAGAAAGATCTCCGATACTTTGAAAGACAGCGTCAGAAAGATAGACATAGTTGGAAGGTACGGTGGAGAAGAATTTTTGATCATCTTTCCGCACACGAATCTCGATCAATCGATGAAAAGCTGTGCAAGGATTTTAAAAAATGTTAGAGAATTTTACAGATGGATGCGTTTGACACTATCGATAGGTGTTGTTGAAGCGTCTTCTTGCAATAATGTAGATGATTTTTTAAAATGTTCTGATTTAGCACTTTATCAGGCAAAATTCGGTGGGAAAAATAGAATTGTAAAATATTCAGAATAATGGAGGCTAAAAAATGCACTTAGTTGTTGATCATCCTTTGGTGCTTCACAAATTGACGATATTAAGAGATAAAGCTACCGGACCCAAAGAATTTCGTGAACTTGTGAGAGAGATAGCAACGTTGATGACTTACGAAGCTACAAGACATCTCAATTTGAAAAGAAAAGTTGTCGAAACTCCACTTGAAAAATGTGAAGGATATGAAATAAATGATAAAAATATAGTCATAGTTCCGATACTGAGGGCTGGCCTTGGCATGATCGATGGAGTTTTACAGCTTGTCCCAAATGCTTCCGTCGGTTATGCCGGAATGTACAGAGATCCCGCTACAAAGATGCCGGTTGAATATTACGCAAAATTTCCTGCTTTCTTCGATGATACCGAGGTTTTCATACTTGATCCTATGCTCGCAACCGGTAATTCTGCCGTTAAGGCCATAGATCTTGTCAAAGCTCATGGTGGAAAGCATATAACCCTTCTTTCAATAGTGGCTGCACCTGAGGGACTTAAAGTCGTTGAGTCTGCCCATAAGGATGTTAAAATTCTAACGTGTACGGTGGACAGGGAATTGAACGATGACGCTTACATCTTACCGGGACTTGGAGATGCAGGGGATAGGTTGTACAGAACGAAATGATATTGTGATATAATCTTCTACTTTACTAAAATCTGTGAAGGTGAAGTGATCTTATGCGTAACAAAATGAAGGTTATGGAAAATGTTAGCGGTTACCTTTTTATCCTTCCATCACTTATCGTCATGTCCGTCTTCGTCTTCTGGCCCGTCGGATACTCTTTTTACCTTTCGTTTTTTAACTGGGATTATGCACATCTGAAAAGCCCTCAATTCATAGGGTTGAGTAACTATGCCCAACTTTTTGAACTGACATCACCGCCACCTTATTCGTTTTTATACGCTTTGCTTTACGATGCTTTTTACGTAACGCTAACCGTCTTCATAGTTTTTTCAATCTATCTGCTGATAGACGCAATCTTGCGACACAAGCTAAGATTATTCAGTGCACTTTACATCTTCGGAATAACGTTGATCGGCCTCATCTTATTCAAATTGATCATTGGCGATCTTAAAAATCTTCCATATCTTCTCATTCCATTCGTTGCAGGGTTGGCTGCACTTTACATCTTCAGAAAAAGAGAATTTTTCATGAATATGAGAGAGCACCTTTTAGTGGCATTATTGATCGGTGCCGGTGCTTATCTCACCATACGTTTTTCATTTCCAAGCGAGTACGGAGTTTACCAGTGGCTCAATCTGGTAAAAGAAAATGGAGAGTTCATAAAATCATTATGGAATACAGCATACTACGTCATACTTTTTGTGCCATCGGATATAATATTAGCTTTACTCGTTGCTTTAATGTTTAACAGACTCAAAGTTTTCAAAGCCTTCATGAGAACTGCTTACTTCATGCCTTTTGTAACTTCAATAGTGGCTATAAGTCTCGTATGGCAATGGCTGTACAACGATCAGTTTGGACTCATAAATTACTTTTTATCTTTTATCGGAATTTCTCCCGTTGCATGGTTGAAAAATGAAGTCTGGACAATCCCAACGATAGCGATAATGTCTGTATGGGAAACTTTGGGTTACAACGCTATAATCTTCCTGGCGGGATTGCAATCGATAGATAAATTTTATTATGAAGCTGCGGATATAGATGGAGCGACGAATTATCAAAAATTTTGGAACATAACGTGGCCTTTACTTTCACCAATGACCTTTTTCGTTCTCATAGTTTCTGTCATAGGAGCTTTCAAAGTGTTCACGCAAGTTTATGTCCTGTATCAGGCGGTTCCAGGTCCTTACAATAACTCCGGTTTAACGATAGTGTATTACATCTTCCAGACCTTTTACACCAATCAGCAGATGGGACTTGCTTCTGCAGCGTCTTACATACTGTTTGCCATAATATTGATTTTCACATTGATTCAGTTCAGGGCAGGGAAGAAGAGAGTTGAATATCTATGAAGATCAAAGGTACTGTCATAGAAATAATTCTTTACGTCATAGCTTTTGGCGGCGCAGCGATAATGCTCATGCCCTTTGTATGGATGATCGTAACTTCTTTGAAATTACCGGAGGAAGTTCAAACTTTTCCACCAACATGGGGAACGGTAAACGCGCTCTCAGAGCGAAATCTCTCGGCCGGAATAGATCATTCGAGTTATTCTTCGGTGAACTACTCTGCATTGAGCCTCCAGCAATTCTTAAATGTTGGTCAAAGCAAGTCGGAAGCATCAACAAACGTTCTAACGGTAAACTTTGCGGGAACACCACCTTTAAGAGGGACTATTCATCTTACACTTGGAAACGGAAAAGATCTGACTTATGCTACTTCTGTCAACATATCAAAAGCGGAAGCTCTCATATCGTCAATAGATTCGATGGTCTATCCGTCGGATTACCAAAATCAGATCAAAGAGTTGAAAACTCTTGCTAACTCTCCAGATGAGTACATAAAAGCCTTTCTTAACATTTTCAGGTATGGATCAAGTCCTGTTCTTTCGAGAATAGAATTCACGAAGAATTTTGCGGCTGCCGTTAACAGTGCAACGAGTACGGCAAAGATTTTCATTCCAGTACTTTCGAAAAATCAGGCACTTTTCGTGACCGACAATGATTCATCCTCCACGGTGGCACAAAAACAATTCGTGAAAGCTTTTCTTTCTTCAAAGATCTTCTTTACCGAATCGTCAAGTCTTGTGTCCAATATCAGCGCTTTCAAAAAAGGAATTGGAACGCTTAACTCGGATCTTCCTTCTATGGAAAATGAGATGAAAAATTTTTTGGATAAAACAGATCTTAAAAAAATTCTTGTGGATAGATTTGGAAGCGTTGATCCATCGTTGAATTTGATCGTCAATTTTTACGATCAGAGAATGATAGATCCTATAAGGGGATATTACGATTTACTTCAATCCTATGAGGCAATCAAAAATTTTTACAATTCATCGAAGAATGTAACTATAAGCAATCCCGAATTGATCTTCAAATTTTTCTCATCGAAGGAAAAAGATGCGATGCTTGAAAAAGCCGTGGAAAGGTCAAATCTTCCGACTAACTATTCAAAAATAGCTTTAGCTGTGATAAATAAAGGTAACGCTTCAAATCTCATCGATGCTTTCATAAGTGAAAATGATTCTTTGCTTAAATCCAATCTATCATCGGCTGGATTGAATCAATCACAGGTTGATAACGCGTTCAGAGGCATTTCAAGCATCATAACTAACATGAAGATCCTTTACGGAGTTCTATCCACCGGTGAGGAAAAAGACCTGAATGAAATGATCTCAAAATATTCTAACAACTGGGATGAGTTATCACAGAAAATATCTGAAGAATTTGGAATGGAACATCCAAATACTGTTGGAATATTGTGCGGAAGTGATGGCGAGCTGTCTTACATTGGTGGTACTTTCTCCGGTTACAAAGATCCTTCAAAGGTCGAATCGTTGCTCTTACTCGCATGGCAGAATTCGAATGCCGTTAACGATCTTACAGACGTTTACAATGGTGTCTATTACACAATGGATATTTTGAAAGCACCTTCGATAGTCTCTGAAGTGGAATATTTCCCATCTAACGGCAGCGTGAAAATATTTTTCAACGGGATAAACAGTGTCTGGTTCCTCACCGATCCCGTTCATGCAGTCGCACATTTCAATTTCTACCAGATAATGGCAAACCTTTTCGAAAGTTACGTTCAAGCATGGAATGCGGCTCCTTTTCTCAGGTATTACCTCAATACGATCTTCGTTGCCGTTGTAACGACCTTTTTGAACATAATTTTCGGTGTTATGGCAGCCTTCGCATTTTCTAAATTGAAATTTGTCGGTAGAGACTTCTTCTTCATGCTTTTTCTGGCCACGATGATGATTCCGGGCGAAGTATTGCTCGTTCCAAATTTTATAACTATCGTACATTTTGGATGGATGAATACCTATTACGCTTTGATAGTGCCGTGGGTGGTAAGCGCCTTCACGATCTTTTTGATGAGACAGAATTTTATGACCGTGCCTGACGAACTTCTTGACGCTGCAAAGATAGACGGTGCAACCAAATGGAGATTCCTTTGGACCGTTATGGTGCCGATCTCAAGACCAGTCATCATAACAGGAGCTCTTCTAAATTTCGTTGGAAGCTGGAATGCGTTCCTTTGGGTTTTAATAGTGACGAATGAACCTTCTATGCGTACATTACCGGTAGGACTCCAAAATTTCAGCAGCAACGCTGGTACGATATACAATCAGCTCATGGCTGCTTCGACATTTACGATGATACCTATCGTTATTCTCTTCCTCTTCGCGCAAAGGTATTTCATAGAAGGTGTGGCAAGGAGTGGATTGAAATGAAGATAGAGGAAAAGCGCTTTGTTTTTCAAGGTGCATCTTCGGATTTTACACGCTTTTGACCTCTGAATTCAAAGACAAGTGTCACAATTCCAAGAAGTATTGGAAGATAGTAAGTAGAGATCCTCCACACAATGATGCCAGCCATAACGGCTGAAGGAGTTCCGTACATTGCAAAGACGAGATAAAAGGCACCCTCTATTCCTCCAGAGGAACCTGGGGTAGGAAAATAATATACTACGAATGAAAGCAAGATGAAAATCGCGCTCAGTGACCAGAATGACAGGAAGAATTTGTCATTATTCTCGTATGAGGCAGCCATTATAGATCTGTAAAGGATGTAATAAAGAAGTCCGAGATCGAGTATACCCGTTAGACCATCGAAGATTATAAGCAGAGGTTTACGCATCCATATCATGTGCATCGCATCATAAAAATTTTTCATATTTTCTTCGAATTTGTTCAAAACCTGCACATCATCTTTCTTAAACATTCTGAAGATCCCTTTAAGTATTCTGGAGCGTTCCAAAAATTTTATAAGTCCGATTCCAGCGTGTGGCAGAAGTAAGAGCAGAACTATAAGAAAGGACACCGTTACACCGAGAAGGATGATCACCCATATAAGCTGGCTTAAAACAGGAATTCCTATCTGGATGTAAACAAGATAATGCTTTAGAAGTAGGATTGAAGAGATCGATAAAAAGATCATCATCGTACTCCATCTTGTCAGTATGATGGCCGATGAGATTTCAGGTTTAACCTTCCATTTTGAAAGATGGTATATCTGAAAGGGCTGCCCCCCTGCAGATGAAGGCGTTATGTAAGTGTAAAAATAACCAAGTATTGAATTCGAAAGCGCAACAGACCAGCTTATCTTTTCACCAAGAAAGTAAGTCATTATCATTGTTCGAACGGAATCAATCAATATTATTCCAAAAAAAATCGCGAACCCTATCAATATATCTATCGGTGAGGCAAGCAATATCTTCAGTATCCCTGTCCCATCTTTGGCGAAGATCAAAAAAACTGCAAAAACCGAAAAAGTTGAAAGTAAAGCTAAAAACAAATTTCTGTAAAGACTTCGCCGGCTCTTACTTGATTTCGTATCGCTCTCCATTATTTTCTCCTCATCAATCCTCACTATAACATTTTATCAGAAAAATAGCTTTTATTTTATACCTTATCTGCTTCGTGTACGTTTATACTAAATCTCTTTTAAAAGTGAAATGAATGAACAGCACGTAGCACGTGGCTCATGGCAGGTGGGGCGTAGAACAAACAGTGAATAGTGAGAAGTAAGCGATAAATGGCAAATACTTATTTGCTGTCACGAAAGGCGAATGCTGGAGCCAACGATATTTCATATTTAAAGTTGATCAAGTATATTTTGAGTCAATTCGGCTTCTTGAATTTAAAAGATCATCTGTGGTAGAATAGAACTTGTCAATGCGCGGTTGTGTAATGGTAGCACACGGGACTTTGGATCCCGGCGTGGAGGTTCGACTCCTCCCCGCGCAACCATGAAGCGTTAAATGCGAAGTATTGAAAAGCCTCCTTGAAAAAGGAGGCTTTTCAATATCAACTGGCCACTTGGTACGTGCCAGGTATACTATTTTTTAAAACACCATTGGAACGTAATCATCATTTACAAGATCGGCGATCGCTTTCCCAACAGGAATAGTGTTGAGTCCGAGCGTCGTTAACTTTGGAGTTATATCGAAGGCATTACTCACGTTGACACATGCAACAGGAGTTATACCATCTTTTATGAGCTTTGTAAGATTCGCCTGAAGTTCTTTATCTTCAGCGATGAGCTTTTCACTGGGGCCAAAGAAGAAAACTTTCAAATCACTGTAAAGTTTGGCTTCAAAAGAAATTGTCCCAAATACCATGGCAGTTGAAACAACATTCTTGTCCCCACTCGAAACGATTATCAAGACCTTTTTTTTAGACACAAAATCATCTCCTTATCTTTACTTCTAATCTTTGGACTTATACTTTACCAAAATAGTTCAATATCTCTTTACGTATCTTTCTTATGGTAAAATATGATCGAGGTGATTGAATGAAGAACTTTATATATTTTTTTATCGTCCTCGTCTTACTTTTTCCCGTGATGATCTTTGCCCAGGGTAAAATAGATCTTCAAAAAGCCATTGAAATAGCCAAGAGTACCTTTGAAGTTCCGAATGATTTCACAAATTTTTCTTTCAACTATGACACTTACGATCATTCAGAAAACTGGTCCTTAAGCTGGACAACACCTTCACAAACGTATCCTAACAATTCGGCTGGCAATATCAATATAACTGTAAATGCTTCGAATGGTGAAATAACGAGCATGTATTACTGGCGGCAGATTTCAAATAATGATCTTTTCGCATTCCCAAAAATTTCAAGAGATGAAGCCCGCATTGTGGCAGAAAAGCTTTTGAACAGGCTTGATCCTTCTAAATTGAAAATGTTGCGTCATATTTCTAATGCCGATCAAATCATACCTCTCACACTTCCGCACTCCTATACTTTTAAATGGGAAAGAATGGTCAATGGCATACCATTTCCGAATGATGGAGTTCAAATCTCTGTTGATGCCCAAACGGGGCAAATAACGAATTATCAAATGACGTGGACGGATGAAAGTTTTCCGTCTCCAAACGATTCAATCTCTATTTCTCAGGCAAAGCATGACTTTTACCGGGCCGATAATTTGGAACTTCAGTACTACCTTTCGAATCCTTCCAGAAGTTCGACCGCAATACTTGTGTACGATCTTGTTGGTAAGGTGAGCGGTTCGATAGATGCATTAAGTGGTAAACCTATCGATCTTAAAGATGATCAATGGTACAATGTTGGCAACTTCTCGGGTGAAGTCGTTCAGGCAATAAAACCTTCCCAAATGAATCAAATGAATGGTAACTCTTCGGTGAACTTGGAAGAGTTAAAAGCGATAGATGAATCATCAGAATTCATGAGTGAAGCAACGGCGATAGAAGATCTTAAAAGATGGGTTAAGATACCTGAGTATCTAACGTTGACGAATGCTAATCTTGGAAAATACTGGAGCGATGGTGAGATCATCTGGAATCTTTACTGGCAGAATGGTCATGGTGACAATGAAATGCTTTCCTCCATAAGTGGAGGGATCAACGCAATAACCGGAGATCTCGTCTATTTATATGTTAATTATGCGAGGCAGAGTTCAACGGCAACGAAGATAGATGTGACAAGTGCCAAAAAGATAGCTGAAAAGTTTTTAAGAGATTTTCGACCACAGGATTATAACAATTTGAAATTGAGCTCGAGCAACACTTTTAAACCAGAAGGTGCTTTCAATTTTGAATACGAAAGGATGGTTAATGGTATTCCATTCGCAAATGATACCATAGATCTCCAGATCAATGATTCAGGACAAATTACAACTTTTACCACAGCTTGGTCAAAAACAAAATTTGAAAGTACCAGTTGCATTGTACCAATTCAAAAAATTAAACGAATCTTTCTCAATTACAGGCCGTTATTTTTGACTTACATCAAAATAAATGGTCAAAATGGTTCGACATCAACTGTAAAACTTGTTTATCTTCCTGAGATAAAATCGGAAGGAATGACCTCCGATCTTTTAAGCGCAAAGACCGGCCAGCCTCTCGGGTGGGACGGGAAACCGTTATCGAAGTCTTTGAAAGCTTATCATTTCACCGATCTTGGTGTTACGAAATATGCCACAGCCATCCAATTTTTAGGACAGGCCGGTCTTTTTGGAGAATATGGAGATCGGTTTTTGCCTCAAGGAAAATTAACAATTTTAACTCTGATCAAAAACATGTTATCGATAAAGAATGGATCGGGTTATTTGCAGACACTTTCAGATGAACAAATAATTGAGATGGCGAAATCACAGGGACTGGTGACGGGTGATCTAAATTTTCAAGATCCCGTTGATAGGATTACTCTTTCGGAAATACTTGTGAACTTTCTTGGTCTTGAACTTGCATCAAAATCGCTTTCCATTTACAATTCACCTTTTAACGATATCTCTTCAGATGAAACAGGCTATGCAGTCATTGCAAATGGACTTGGTCTTGTGAAGGCCGATGGAGCTCTTTTCATGCCTGATCGAATTGTAACACGTGAGGAAGCTGTGATATCTATTATAAAGGCCATAAATTTGAAAATGAATTGATTTTAAGGAGGGAATGAAATGGTAAATCTTGAAGAGTTACTCGGTGTTGCACTTAAAATTGAGGGAAGTGGATATGCTTTTTACTCCGAATTAGCAAGTCGAAGTTCCGGGAAAAATAAAAAACTTTTCCAGTCTCTTGCCGATCAGGAAAGAGAGCACGCTAAAATATTTGAAAAGATCGTTTCTGAATCTAAAGAAAACAATGGGTTGGAACCGTTAAATGAAGAAGCAGTTGGATATCTTAGAATTTTTGCTGAGACCTCTATCTTTCCAGAGATAGAAAAAGGTGTTCCTGCTGATCTTAAAGAAGCACTCGAACTTGCACTTGACGTTGAAAAAGACAGCGTCGTCTTCTACGAAGAACTTCTTAAATATGTTCCACAAAAAGAAACTGTCCAGAAGATCGTCGAAGAGGAGAAAAAACACTTCAAAGATATACTGAAGATGATAGAGACAAATGGAAAATAGAAGGGATTCCATGTGTAATATGTTGAAGACTGGTTGAATTGGATTCCGGAAAGTGAGGAAGAGTTCATGAAAAAATTGAGAATTGGAATAATTGGATCAGGTATAGCCGCAAGGGAATTGCATTTCCCAGCGCTGAAGCGGCTTGAAAATCTTTACCAGATAACGGCCATTTCGAGCCCGCATATCGATCATGCCAATGAATTCGCATCGCTTTGCGAAAAAGGTGTTAAAACTTTCGATGATCATCTTAAAATGATGAAATCAGGTTTGATAGATGTTGTGGATATAGCAATTCCTGTTAATTTCAATTATCAGACGATAAAAGATGCCTTCGATAATGGTTTTGATGTGATATGTGAAAAGCCCATAGCTGAAAATGTTCAGAGTGCAAAGCAGGTGATCGAACTTTGTACGAAGAACCCCGAAAAGATCCTCTACATTGCGGAAAGTCAAAGACACGATCCTGCGATAGAAAGTATAAAGAAGATGATTTCAAAGATCGGAAAGGTTGCCTTTTTCGAATATAAACTCATATTGCAAACGAAAGGTAGCAAGTACGCACAGACAGAATGGAGGAAAAGTCCGAAGCATGTTGGTGGGTTCCTTTCGGATGGAGGCGTTCACCATGTAGCCTTTCTTAACGGGATATTCGGCCATGCTGAATCTGTTCAAGCGTTTGTAGGCCAACTTTCCGGTTTTACCGATAGTTATGACACGATGGTGATGAACATAAAATATGAAAATGGTGTTTTTGGGAATTACTCCGTGAGCTATGCACTCGATCTTCAGGCAGAAAATGAATTCATCATTTACGGAATGGAAGGCATTTTGAAGTTAGAAGGATCGAAATTGAAATTGATCAAAGAAAATAAAATCTACGAATTTGAAGTACCTTACGTGAATTTTTTCGAAGAAGAGTTCAAGGATTTTTACAATAGCGTTTTGACAAGGTCAAAGTCAAAATTGGGAGATCCCTTTTTAGCACTCGAAGATCTTGAGATGATAGAAAGTGGTGTAGAGGGAAAGCGTTTGATGAATTGACATAATTATTTTGCTTTGTCAAGGTGTAAATGGATGATATAGTAAGCTGCGCCTATTCTAAGTACGAAGGAGATCAAGAAGATCACTCTGTAATCGTTGAAAGTCCAGAAAAGGAAGTTCATTTGAACGGACGCAAGGACGAGTACAAGTAATCCTGCTATTATGTTACCGAAAAAGGATGCAAAATTAACGAGACTTGAATACAAAGAAAATGCTTCGGTTTTTCCAAAAGATGGGGCAACGGTAAGCAGTGTGTTGAAAGACATGAGACCCAATCCGGCAGTTGCAACGACTCCTATGAAGACCTGAAAAGGTATCATGTAAAGTATTGAAGGAATTGCCAGAGCCCATCCAAGTGCGAGTGCAGCTCTTAAAACGGCAACTATTTTCAGCATTCTGAAGTGGCCGTACCTGTCGCCCCATCTTCCCCATAAAGGTTGTGTTAGTGCTGCGGAAATACTTGATACGACGACTAACAATCCTATAGTTGCATAGCTGTAATGGAAATCATTTATCATCATGACCGTCGTGTATGGGCCCAATATTGCTCCTGTGAAAGTTATAAACATGTAAGAAATTAAAAATTTTCTGTAATCACCTTTTAATTTTAAAACTTCGATAAGCACATGTGGGTTTATCATGTTGCCCTTTTGTGTAGGATCTTCATCCTGAACACTCAATGCGTAGACATCCAGTGCCCCAAAAATAGAGCCTATGGTGAATATGGCAAAAAATGCCCATAATCCACCACCAAACAGATCAAGTACATATCCTGCTAAAAGTGTTGATGGAACGGAGATGAGCCCAGTCACAAGATTCCTAAGGCCAAAATATCTTCCTTTTGTATTCTGATCGACAAGATCACTCATCCAGGCCTGCCATGCTGGGCCTGCTGAAGAAGTAACTATCTGAAAGAAGAAAAAGAGAAGCAAAGCTATCCATATTTTAACACCACTGTCTATAAGAGCCACGAGACCAAGAGTTAGAAAGGCAGGTCTTGCGAGTACGGCCATCAAAAGAATAAACCTTTTTTTACTCGTGAAAGTCCTTGCTAACATGAGAGAGAAAGGTTGAAGTACGCTTGCAAGTGGTATAAGCGCTCCATATATCGACATCATAAAGGGTGTTGCCCCAAGCCACAGGAAGAAACCCACAAGGTAGGAGTTACCTCCAAATCCTCCTGTGAAGGCACCCCAAACTGTGGCCATTCCACCCTCTATTATAGAAATTTTACGTGCATGAGCTTTCTGAGCTTCGTTTAACATACAAACATTTATTATACTCGACTTCAATCCAAAAATCAATTTGATATATTCGTTCAACAAATCAATCTTATATTTGATTAAAACTCTTGACAAAAATCTTCATAGATGATATACTGTTTAACGTTGCTAATCAATATGTTTAATAACATACTATTATGATGAAGATTTTAATCGATCTTGTAAGAGTTACTGTTGAAGAATCTTCTGTGTTAGGCTTGTTTGCTTGTTTAATATTTTAAACTAAAGTACATCATTAAAGAGGATTATCATGGAGATAGGTGCAAAGGTAAAACGTTTAAGACTTTCAAAAGGATTCACCCAAGAAGAACTTGCCGAAAGGGCCGATCTCACCAAGGGTTTCATATCTTTACTTGAAAGGGATAAAACTTCTCCATCTATTGCAACTTTTGAACAAATTTTGAATGTTTTAGGTGTGAGCTTAAGACAGTTCTTTTCTGAAGAGCTGTCACCAAAAGTTGCTTTCACGAAAAAAGATAGGGTGCCACTTTACGATGAACCTGAGGGAGTAAAAACTATGCTTCTCATCCAGGGAGTTGAGGATAAAAAAATAGATCCAAAACTTGTGATCATAAAGCCTGAAGAGGAAACATCCATAGAGAATTACCATCAGGGTGAAGAATTTGGGTATGTTATAGAAGGTAATGTTGAACTCTGGCTTGATGATGAACGGTACAAGTTGAAGAATGGGGAGTGTTTTTATTACAAGGCCGATCACAAACATCAGGTCAGGAATATTTCAAAATCTAAGAAAGCGATCCTTTTGTGGATAACTATAGATTGATTAAGGAGGCGCCGCATATGCAGGCTCTCGGAAGGCATCTTCTAATTGAACTTTATGGTTGTGATTCAACTGTTCTCGATGATGTTGCTGGAATAGAGGAATACATGAGAACAGCAGCAAGAAAAGCTAATTCTACCATCGTTAATTCTACATTTCACAGGTTCAGTCCGTATGGTGTCAGCGGTGTCGTTGTGATAGCTGAATCACATCTTTCCATCCATACGTGGCCGGAGTATGGTTACGCTGCTGTGGATATCTTTACGTGCGGCGATTCCGTGGATCCATGGAAAGCCTTCGACTATCTTAAAAATGTCATGAAATCCCATGACCATTCGATAATTGAATTGAAAAGGGGAGAATACGATAAAGTTGGGATTCATGAAACCGAAGGTGTTCAAGTTGTCTAAGGAAAATGCTTCATTTTTCTTCGAAGAGTTCGTTCCAGGAGAAAATGTTGGAAGAATCTTCAAAGTCAGCAGAGTTGATTATTCAAAACAGAGTACGATACAGAAGATAGATGTATTTTCAACACCTGATTTCGGCAAAGTCCTCGCGATGGATGGAATGATCCAGTTGAATGAAAGATGGGAATTCACCTATCATGAGATGATCGTTCATGTTCCTCTCTTTGCGCACAAAGATCCTGAAGCCGTTTTGGTAATAGGTGGCGGTGATGGTGGAGCAGTTAGAGAGGTTTTGAAACATAGAAGTGTTAAAAGGGTCGATCTTGTTGAGATAGATCCCGAGGTCATAAAAGCTTGTAAAGAATTCTTGCCTTCAACGGCTTCGAAACTCATCGATCCAAGAGTTTCTATTTTCAACGAAGATGGTAAAAATTTTATCGCGAGAAAAAATGAAGAGTACGATGTGATCGTAATAGATTCGACCGATCCGTACAAGGGTGCCGGTGGTTCGCTTTTCACGGCCGAATTTTATGGATCATGCAGCAGTGCGCTGAAAGATGGAGGCATACTTTCCGTTCAGGCAGAGAATCCTGTTTATGATTCTAAAGAGATGGAGAGATGCTTTGGCGAGATTAAAAAAGCTTTTCCAATAGTTAGACCCTATACTGCATTCGTTCCAATGTATCCATCTGGGTTCTGGGTTTTTGCCTATGCGTCAAAAACAGTAGAACCTTCTTTTAAGGGAGAAGAGTCAAGAGTTAAATCAATAGATGGATCTTTGGTTTATTACAACAGGAAAATTCATGATTCAGCTTTTGTCCTGCCAACTTTTCTTGAAAGGCTCATTGGCTGAGTTCGTACAGAATTTGTGGTATGAGCTCCACGAGGTCCCGTGGCAACATGGAGGCCTCATTTTTATTTTTGGAATAAAGTTCCGAAGTTCTACCGTGAATGTAAGCTGAAAGTTGTGCGGCATGAAAGACATCCATTCCCTGTGCTGCAAAGCCAGCTATCATACCAGTTAGAACGTCGCCCGTTCCTCCCTTTGCAAGTCCTGTGTTTCCAGTTATGTTGAGAGTATACCTCTCGTCTGGCATTGCGATGACGGTTGTCGGCCCTTTGAGCAGTACATTAACATTCTTTGACCGTGCAAATTCCCTTGCGTATTTTACCGGATTCGATAGGATCATACCTGCATTTATGGACGTGAGACGCGAGAACTCACCGGGATGCGGTGTGATTATCATCCTGTCATTGAACTTTATTCCTTCTATATCCTTGGATATAAGTGTCAGACCATCTGCGTCTATTATCATCGGTTTATCATTGAACTTTGAAAGTACATGTTTGATGACTTCAACACTTTCATCGTGATCACCAAGTCCCGGTCCTATCGCTATAACGCTTGCTTTTTCAGCGAATTCATCGATCGTTTCGATACTTTTAGTTGAAATGAACCCTTTCTCTTCATCAAGAGGAATGGATATGGCCTCAGGTAGAGAAGATGTGATAACGGTATTAAAAGGTGCAGGAACCGTGGCAAAGACGAGTCCAGCACCGACTCTAAGTGCGCCTAATGATACCATCACAGGTGTGCCGGTGTACTGTGATGAGCCTGAGATTATAAGAACTTTGCCAAAGGTGCCCTTATTTGAAAGCTTTGGCCTCGTCGGCAAAAGCATTTTTGCATCATCGAATGTTGTGAGCTCTCCCTCAAAGAATTGTGAATCTATAAGCTTCTGCGGAATTCCTATTTTACCGATCTTTATCTTTCCACACGCTGTTCTTCCTGGATAAAAAAGCATTCCTCTTTTTATGAAGCCAAAGGTAACGGTCATATCTGCCATGATACATCTGTTTGAAGACGCCTCTCCATCGGCATTCAGCCCAGTCGGAAGATCGATCGAAACGGTGAACTTTGAATTTTCATTCACCAGATCGATCAAATTGCCAAGCTCATCCGAGATCGTGCCATTAGTTCCTGTCCCAAGTATTCCGTCCAAGACAAGATCTGACCATTTCAGATCATCGACGAATTCTTTTGAATTTTCTTTTGAATAATTCTTGCACTCCATTCCTAACTTTATAAGGATAGAAAGATTTTTACGCGGAAGTTCGCCTGTCGGTTCTCCAAGTGCAAGGTAAACTTTTACATTTGCTCCTGCTTCGATGAAAGTTCTTGCCGCACTGAATGCATCACCGCCATTGTTACCTTTTCCTGCAATCACGAGTATCTTTTTGCCACTTAAATTTCCTATTTCTTCTTCTATCGCAAGGTACAAAGAGATCGCAGCATGTTCCATCATGAGGGCACCATCTATGCCGTAAAGTTCAAAGCTTTTAGATTCAAGATTTTTCATCTCTCCAGCCGTGACTATCTTCATGATTTTCCTCCTTTATTCGCATTCGTCAGTTTGATCGCCACACTGTACTCCCTCTTGGCTTCATCGAATTTACCCATTCTTTCGTAAACTCCTGCTATATTCAAATGTATCGATGGATCCTGAGGCTTTTTCGAAAGTTGTTTCATGTAAAAATTAAGCTCGAATTTGTACATCTTTAAAGTTTTATAAAAGGCCATCCTTATCTGTGGAAAGGTGAATAAAATGACGATCGCCGCAATTATGATTATCGAATACAAGATCCATCCTGCTTGTGATGGAGAGGAGCCGGTCGAAGTAGTTTTTGCAGTTAACGCTATCGCAAGCAATTTAGATGAATTTGGGTCTGCCAATGAATTTGAAGCTGTTTCACGCATATCCTTTGCCATCTTTTGAGACAAAAGTGCCGGATCAGCGCTAACATCCTGCAAGATAAGATCCAGATAAGTTGCCATCGCATCGTCGAGTGCACCTCTGTATTGAGGTGGTAAATTCTGTATCGCCCTGTAAAAGACAAGAGCGTTCGTCAAAAATGGTTCCACATCTTTCGTTGAAGGCAATTCACGCGTTTCATCCGTTATGGATGAATAAAGTGCAAGATAATTTGATATCGTGAATTTCCACTGGAGAAGATTTGGATCCATTTGGATCTTTGATTCAGATGCGATCAATGATTCGAAATTTATAACGTTAAAACCCATCTGAGATTGAGGCACACTCAAACCGCTCAGCCATACATAGGTTTTTACGTATATATTCTTTACATCGTATGGATTTGAAATAGATGCAACGAATTTTGCAGCATTTGTGTCAAAAGTATCTGGATAGGTTGGAAGCGCCTGCGCGAAAAAATTCCACAATGAGACGACATTTTCTTCGGGTAAAAATGCTTTTACATCCGGAATTTTGTAAAGGTACTTCAGTTTTTTGAAGAGTGCAAGTGCATCTGTATAATCGGCCTGAGAGATGTAAGAGAAGAATTGATCGTAATTTTGCGATACGTTTAACACGTTGAAAAGGAGGTCGAACTGATCCGGAAGCATAGTTATAGAAGGCTCACTCAAAACACTGTAAAATTTGTCCATGTTTTCTTCAACTATTGAATTTGCGAGCTCTATTTCGGCAGTTGACTGGGCGCTATCCATTATTTCTAATTTTGAGTAAACTATCCTTGCCGTGTTCAGTAAAGTTAGAGAGGATGGATCTGTTATGAGCGCATTAAGCGTCTCTTCACGTGCACTCATAAGTGTTGAAGGAGTTCTCGCAAGCGAGAGAATAGATGAAGAAGATATCGCGAATACCTGTAATGATATAGACAGTGCGAAAGCAAGAAATAAAAGCTTGATCTTCATTTAGAGATAGCCTCGTACAGGTAATATTCTCTAAGCAGTTCTATGCAAAATTGATCCCGTTCATAACCGAGATCTGAAATTTGTTTGGATATTTTGTTCACCTCCGAAATGGAACTTTTCCCCTGAAGATAATTGCTGTAAGTGGAAGAATATTCGTTGAATAAAGCGCTTATCTGGTTATCGTAACTTTTAACACTTTGAGCAAGGATCTGCATGTCATTGAAATATTTTGATTTTTGAACATCTAAAAGATCTGGTTGGTTGTTTGCAGGTTGCTGGTTCCACGAGTAAGTGAAAGACAGAGAGATGGATGGATTTTTGGAAAGTGCCATAAGAGTCCCAAAGCTTAAATCAGAATTTTGCTGTGGCACTTCGAATTGCTGATACTGCGTGTACGTACCTGGAAGGGTTGGAACATTCAGAGGTGGAAAATCAAAATTTTTAATTTTCGTGTTCAGGAGAACTTCTACCATATCCATATCGTAAATGTACTGAGCCTTTAAAAGTGCGACATCAGTTTGAGTTTTAAGTGAAGTTGATTGACCACTGAGGTATTTGATCGTACTTGATACCTTCATCGCATCGAAGAAAAAATTTATAACATCCATTTTCAATTTAACTTTATAGCTGAGATATTCTGAAAGTGCAACGTATTCCTGCTGCTGGTATGCACTTGGATCAAATGTTGCGGAGATAGTTATTTGATTCGTCGAAACACCAAAACCGATGTCCAAATTTTTGAACATCTGAATACTAACGCTTCCAGTTGCTGCCAAAGACGGTGAAAGTGAACCGAAGATCATTCCTCCAGATCCGTACACAGACCCGGCCGTTATTCCGGAAAGCGAAGAGATGTTGTTAACATATTGTGATGCCGATACATTATCCGCAACTGTCATTAGATCGCTTATCGTTTCTGAGAAAAGCATGACCGGTAAGATCGTCAGAACTGATAAAATCAACAATTTCTTCACTTTCATGCATCTCCATTCTTGTTAGAATTCCCAGAATTATTTATTCTTAACTTCATCATCGTGTCTCTCATCTCGTCTATCTGGGCGTAAAGCTTTTTTATCGTTGAGTTATATTCCTCGAATTGTTTTCTTTGCTCATCGGTAAGAAGTCTTATTCTTTCCTGACAATCCTGTTTTTCTTTCATAAGTTCCGTTTGCTTTTCCATGTTAGCTCTTACCGATAAATTTTCTATCTTCTGATTGGTTTCAAGTGTCAATCTATCAATTTCCGCTTTCAATTGCGTTATTTGTGCTGAAAGTTCAATTTTTTCCATTGAAAGCGAGTTAACGGTCACTTTTAGATCTTCGATCTGTTTTCTCAAAAGTTCATCTTCTTCTTTCATCTTATCGTATGAGTGAATGGTACTCTCAAGTGTCCTTATCTTTTCTCTGTACTCTTTTATGAGTTCAGTATTTGTCTGATCCTTTTCCTCAAACTCTTCGATCTTCTTGGCACATGCCTCTCTCTCTTTCACGAATTTTTCATTTGTCTCATTGAGAGATGCCGAAGTATCTTCCAACGTTTTTACTTTTTCTTTTATTTCATCAACCTCTTTACCTTTTTCATCAAGAAGCTTTTGAAAATCCGATTTGATCTTTTCAACTTCAAGCTTTGCATCTTCTACGAGACCTGAGTAGATAGATCTTATCCGTGAAAGATGTCCATCGAGTTCTGCGAGCTCTTTGACATGCACCTCTCCTTGAGAGTTCTGATCGTACACTTCTAAAAGCTTAGAGAAGAATTCCTTTCCTGTGGTTCCAGCATTTTTAATAGCGGCCGTGATCTTTTCCTTCAGCTCTTCATCTATCTTGACTGAATAAGTTATATCTGCCATTCAACACCCCCATTTTATATTTGAACAACTTTAAATCGGTCTCCGTCCTCGCTACGCAGTGTTCACCACCTCTCGGCATCATGCCCCTTGCCAAGTTCAACTTTGTAGTTCACTTTTAAAAGAAATTTAGTATATCTAAGTATACCAGAAAAATCATTAAGTCTAAATATATTTATTAGGTAAACATGCTATAAATTGACAGACTTGTACCTTTCGTTCATCTCCTCACGTTCTATTCCGATGTATCTAAGAGTGATCTTTGGACTTGAATGGTTCAGCATCTTTTGAAGCATGGCTATATCGGTCCCGTTTTTATATTGATGGTATCCGAAAGTTTTTCTCAGCGTATGTGTGCCAACATTTTCCTTTATTCCCGCATTTTTACAGTATTTATTTATCATCTGCCATGCGGCGATCCTGCTTATAGGTCTTACCCCGACATTCTTTTTACGGCTCGGAAATATGTACTCTTCAAAGCCAGGCATCTTTATCTTTTCCATGTAAAGCCTTATACTTTCAACAACTGAATCGTTAAGTGGGAATTTTTTCGTTTTGCCAGTCTTCTTTTCCTTAACTATAACCTCTTCTTTCACCTTTCCATTCCTGTACAAGAGATCTCCCCATTTCAATTTCAATATATCGGAGATCCTGAGTCCGGCATTTATGCCAAGTGTGAAGAGCAAAAGGTCCCGATAATCTCCGCTTTCAATCATCAATCTCTTAACTTCTTTTATCTTGGAAAGATCCTTTATCGGACTAACCTCTTTCATTCATCTCACCTTGGACGGCTTTACAAATGCTTTCCAGTCCATCTTTGAGTAAAGAGCGCGGCGTGGCTATGTTCATCCTTTGAAAGCCACTTCCACCATGGCCAAACATGTTCCCGTCATCAAGCGCGACCTTTGCTTTTTTGATGATGAGATTCGAAAGTTCATCATCGGTTAACCCTAATTTTCTGAAATTCAACCAAACAAGATAGGTTCCCTCCGGCACGACGACCTGCACATCTGGCAGCCTGTCATTCAAAAATGCCTTCAAAAATTCAATATTTCCTCTAAGGTATTTGAGCAACGCTTCAAACCATTCTTCCCCGTACCTGTAAGCAGCCTCTGTTGCCGTTATTGAAAAGATATTCGATGTCTCTATTCCAAGGGCTACCATCGTTTCACCATAACTTTTTCGAAGCCCTTCATCAGGAATTATTGAGATGGAAGCAGGTATACCTGCCAGATTGAAGGTCTTGTTTGGAGCTATAAAAGTTACCGTACGCTTAGATAAGCCGTCTAACGATGCGATGTGAACATGTTTGTACCCTTCGTAAATGAAATCGGAATGGATCTCATCCGAAGCTATTATCACATCGTTGTCAAGGCATATTTTTCCAAGCCTTGCAAGTTCCTCTTCTGTCCAGACCCGTCCCACTGGATTATGAGGATTACACAGTATCAACATCTTTGCATCCTTGACCTTATTTTCAAGATCTTCAAAATTCATCGTGTATCTACCATTTTCAAAGATTAAATCGTTGTATAAGATCTTTCTGTCGTTATTTTTTATGACGTTAAAAAAAGGATAATAAACCGGAGGTTGAACTATTATCCCGTCTCCGGGCTTTGTATATGAAAGGACTGCCACGATGATGGCGGAAACGACACCTGAGCTGTCGACCATCCATTCCTTTTCTACATTCCAATTATTCCTTTTCGATATCCATTGCCTTGCTGAATCATAAAAAGCATCAGGCCTGAAGGTATACCCAAAAATTCCATGTTCTGCCCTTTTCTTTAGTGCCTCTACTATTTGATGAGGTGCCCTGAAATCCATATCAGCTATCCACATCGGAAGAAGGTCATTTTTTCCAAATAATTCTTCCATTCTTTCCCATTTTCTTGAATTTGTACCGTGTCTATCAACGTATTCATCAAAATTGTACTCCATATTGGCCTCCACAAAGTATTTGAATTTAACACAAGTGTCTTGTGTTAAATTCGAACTTTAAAAATTATATCACATTTTTTACATCCCAAATGATCGAACCTGTTTATCTCGTGTTTACCATAGTAAACCAAAATTTCTATAAGTCTATAATGGTAAACCTTAAAAAGCACGTTAAAGGTACTCAACCGATGAAGATAAAAACTGGCTGAAAGAAGCGCACGGTGGGACGGGAAACCCAATTGCAAACGAATTAGTGATATAATTGTCAAGGGTGAAAAAGTTGGGATTTATTCGTTATCTATGGACTATTATAGCTTTTATGGGCTACATGGGATATGCTCCTTTTTTTGTCAGAGGAGTTGAAAAAAGAAAAGGAAAAGAAAGAGAAGAGTACATAAAATTCCACGTAGGTCGATGGGGAAAAAGATCTTTCAGCTTTCCTGGAAGTAAGGTTCATGTCATGAATGCGCAGAATATACCTTCAAAAGGTCCTTACATAATCATTGCTAACCATCAGAGTATGCTCGACATAACTTTGATACAGGGCTATTTGAATGCGCATACCGGTTTTATAGCAAAAAAAGAACTTGGAAAATTTTTCACTGTTGGAAGCTTTCTCAAAATTCTCGGTGGTGAACTCATAGACAGGGAAAATCCGAGAGAAGCTGTTTTAGCCATCGAAAATCTTGTGAAAAGGATGAAAGATGAAGATCAGGTGATCGCTATTTTCCCAGAAGGCACAAGGAGTACGGATGGTGAGATTCATGAATTCAAGGCTGGAGCGATGAAAATAGTAACTAAAGCCAAAGTGCCAATTCTTCCTGTCGCAATATCTGGAACGGAGAAGTCCATGCCACGTGGTTCTCTTTACATAAAGAAAAGTGAAATTTATCTCTCGATATTACCATTAATAGAAGTAGAAGAATTCAACGAATTGAGTACCAAAGAGATATCCGATCTTGTGAGGGAAAAGATATCTTCCGAAGTTCATAGAATTAGAAGTTTGGGAAGGTGATGAAATTGAAGGAAGCGAAAATAAAAGGGTTAGCCTTTGATAAAAGTAATAATACGCCTGTCGTGATACTTGAATTGTTAGAATCATCTTTGATCCTTCCAATATGGATAGGATCGTGCGAGGCGTTTGCACTGTCTCTGGCCATTCAGCATACCGGATTTCCGAGGCCGTTAACACATGATCTCATTCTCAACGTGGCGGCAGCTTTCAATGCACAACCTGAAAAAGTTGTCATAGATACTCTTCAAGAGAATACCTACCATGCAAAGTTGATTTTAAAAAATATTGAAAAATTCATTGAAGTAGATTGCAGGCCATCCGACGGCATAATAATAGCGACGAAGGTTAAAATTCCCATTTATGTTGAAGAAAATATAATCAGCGAAAGCGGGATGAAGATAGGAGATCTTTACGGAAAGCAAGACGAAGAAAAAGAATTCAAGAATTTCGTTGAAAATCTTGATATAGATAAGATAAGGGATTACTTCAAAAAAGATGAAAAAGGAAAAGGTGAAGAAAACGAAGGATCTTGAGCTGGAAATTCAAAACTCTGTGAAGTCTTTAAACCTATCGCCGAAATTGGAAGAAGCCGCGCTTTATACACTTAAACTTCCCGGAAAGCGCTTAAGGCCTAAATTTGTTATGGCAAGTGGCATGGATTTCGGTGTAGATCGTGAGATAACGATGAAAGTGGCATGTGCCACAGAAATAATGCATGCAGGATCTTTGATACATGATGATCTTCCACCTGTCGATAACGATAATTACAGAAGGGGAAAGCCATCAAATCATGTGATCTTCGGCGAAGATGTTGCCATAATGGCAGGAGATCTTTTGTTTTCAATTGCAGGTTTTCTGTGTACTGAATCGAAGAATAACGACGTGATAAGATCATTCACGAAAACTTTGGTGGATCTTGTTGATGGAGAAACGAGAGATATTTTGATGTCAAAGGACGGAAGCTCAAAATCAAAAGATGAAATAATGGAGATGTACAGAAAAAAGACTGGAGCACTTTTCGCTTTTGCTTTTTCATTTGGCCCTTTTATGGCAAATGAAGATCCTAACGATTACATTCAAGCCGGTTATGATTTCGGGATTTCATTTCAGATTCTTGACGATATCCTTGACGTTCAGGCTTCATTCGAAGAAATTGGCAAAACGCCGCACAAAGACGCGGAAGAGAATAAGGCAACCCTTGTAAAGATCATCGGGATTGAAGAATCTAAAAAAATTGCCGATACTCTTTATGAAGAGGCACTTTCAAAATTAAACGAAGGATTCCTCTATCAAGAGGTGAGGAAAGTTCCAAGAAGATGAATTTAAAAGAAAATTTGAATAAAATTGTCTCTTTCGCGAAGAAAAGATGGATCTTAGTGGCAATAGCTGCTGTTGTGATCTTGGCAGTTGTCTTCTCGTTGATCTACTTTTCTTTGAAAATGGGTAAAGCTGAAGCTAAGCAATCCTTACCGGAGATCAAAATAGAATTTTCCAATGGTGCACTGGATTCCGGAAACGGTGTTTTGGTTCATCCACTTTCACCGTCATCTACCGAATATACGCAGCTGACAACGATGTCGAGTTTTGTTGGGACACCTTACGTTTTAAGCTGGAAAAGCGGAATAGATTCCATGTCGAGAGCTCCGATCAAAGTGCTAATTCCAATACCATCTAAATATTACATAGGGAACAATGAAATAAATTTAGAAGGAGCTGAACTCATCGGTACCCAGCTTCAAACGCTTTACGGAGGACAGTTCGAAGAGATCAACAATTTGCCATACCTCGAAGTTTTAACGTACTTTCCAGGAACTCTGATATTGCGGTTGAAGTCTGGCGATGCACAGTATGGATTGATTCCGATCGGTAAAATTTCAAATTTACAGCCAAATCTTGTCATTGTTCCCGGAGAGAACATGAATTTTTCAGGTAATGTACCGGGATCGTCATTTAATATATGGGTACAGAGCTTTCCAAATTACAATATCTACCTTTTTGTATACCCACTCATCTATTACAGAGATTATTCGATAACTGCACAGATAACATCGTATTTTGGATCATCAAGTTTTGACAGTTACACCCAGTACATGGGTAACTATCTTTCAACTCTTCTTTCGACCTTACAGGGTAATACTTATATCGTCGCACAGGGGATAGGTGGACTTGTCACAAGATATGCCGTTCAGTCAAATCCATCTGCAGGAAATGTGAAAAGGGTTGTTCTGTTCGATACACCGAATCTTGGAACAACTCTGGCATCGGCATATACGGTAAGTAACCTTTACAACGCAGGCACGGAATTTTTGAGCAGGGAATTTCAAATATCCGATGATTCGATCGACTTCATTCTAAGTTCTGCCATTTCATACCTTTATTCAATAAATTTTTTCGCCAAAGATCTTTCTCCTAATTCTTCTTTTCTTAGCAGACTTAACTCCATGCCCGTACCTTCTAACATAACCTTTATGTCGGTAGCGGGGACAAGTTCGGGAATCTCTATAAAAAATTTCGGAGCCCTTGGATCGACTTTTCCGGAGCTGATGGATGGTTATGGAGATGGCATCGTCTCGGTGAAGAGTGCACTTGCTTTTGGTAACATAAAGCTTCAATTCCCGCACGCTTTTTCAGATATTTTCGCGCATAGTTCCGTTATGAATGAAGTGCAAAAGTTTCTCACCACCTCCATCGCTACCGCTTTGACTTTCACATCCGATAATTCACCGCAGACCATCCAATCATCCAAAGTTTCAACAGTTTCAACAAGAGTTATGACTTACAAGTATCTGTCGAGCGGTGATTACATAGTTAAAGAGGCAACCCAAGGTTCATTCTTGCAAAGAACTTATTCGGTGCCCGTCCCAGAGGCCAAGAACTTTTATGTTTTATCTGGAGGAATATATTTGATATCCAACGATTCGATAAGTTACCTCTCAATGGGTGGTCAGAGTACGATTTACAGTGGAGGTGTAAGGTTTGCAAATGTTTATGGGAATAGATTCTACGCTGTAACCGATAACTGGCAGATACTTGAATTCAACGGATCGTATTCGATCCTTGATGGTTCGGCGACACCAGGTGATTACAGAAGGATTTTTGTCGAAAACGATAAAATATACACACTTTCAAATGGTGCAACTTCAACGTATTTCAAGGAGAATGGAAAGCTTCTACTTAAAATTCCAGGTATAGATGGATTGATGTGGTATATGCCATCTAATGATGTGTTCGTCATAATTTCTAATTCCTACATCGCGGTCTATGATATGACGAACAAAGTTGGAACGTTTTTTGAATCGATCTCTGATTTGATGAGTAAAGCTAAACTCGGCCAAAGTGAATCCTTGCTTCCGTTCAACTCGGTTTACGTGTCCGACAACACCATGTATTTACTATCATCCAATTACATTTTACTCGCCGTAGATCTTAAAACACACGGGTTGCAGATCATAGGAAATAACGATGTGGGAAATGAAAAACTCTCACTGCTCGGTAGAGATCTTACGGTTGTTGGTGATCGCACGTTGAACTTTTACGATCTTATAAATAGAGTTAGAATTCCCGTCTACCAGCAGATGAGATCAAAAATAATAGATTCTCAATCTTTCGAAAGTTCACTGTACCTTCTGACTGAAAGGAGCGGTACTTATGAGATTGAAATCTACGGTAAGAATTGATCTTTTGATCGTATCAGCACTTTTTATCTTCATTTCATCTTTAACTTTTGGTGAGAATTTCAACACTTACTACGCAAGAGGAATTTCGAATTTTAACGTTGGAAATTATAAATCGGCCGAAGAGAATCTAAAGAAGGCTTTGACACTTCAACCATCACTTGAAAACACATCTAATATAAAATTTTTAATAGGACTTAGCGCACTCTATTCGGGAGACGTTGTTACGGCCAGGGCTTACTTATCGCAGGAATTTTTAACATCTGCTTATGGAACAACTTCACAGGTTCATGCTGGAAATATAATAAATCAAATATCTAATTGGGAAATAACGCCACTTTTACAATCGTACCAGCCAACGGTGTCGAAATCACCTCTTCCATTCTTCTTCGAGATCATCATTTTTTTGGCATTTTTCATATCGATAGGTGGCGGAATAGTTGCTTACCTCTCGATCAGAAGAAAAAGATCGATCATGAAAAATGCCGCTTTAAAAGTTACGAACGGTGGAAATGATCTTGAAATACCTGATCTGGTTGGGCAAGAAGAATTTAAAAGCATGCCCCCTGCCTCTTCACCTCAAATTTTAACCGATGATGAAATAGATCAGAGACTCAAAAAAGCTCTTGAAGGTACAGTACCGTCAAGTGAGGTAAAAGAGGTAAAAGTTGTCGCAGAACCTACCAAAGTAGTTGAAAACATGAAAACGGATCCTTCGGATGAAGATCTTAAAATTTTGGCCCAGGCCATTCAGGATATCTTATCGAAGGAATCGGAGAAATAGGACAAATAACTTTCCTGTCTATCGAACATTTGTCTTGCACTTTCTTCATCTTTTTCATGATCATACCCGCAAAGATGAAGTAATCCATGTATGCAAACTCTCAATAGTTCTTCATTGAAAGTAACACCAAATTCCTTTGCATTCTCTTTTACATATTCTGGGCAAACATAAACTTCCCCAAGAAGTTCAGGTAAGCCATAGGTGAATGAGAGAACATCGGTAGGTTCATGCTTTTTTCTGTACGATCTGTTGTAATTTTCGATCTCATCGATTTTCACGAAGACGATGTTAACATTTTCCTCTCTGCCTTCTTTCAATAAGACAGCATCGCAGATATGTTTTATGACGTCAAGATTCAATTTAATTTCCTGATCGTTGAAAAGTTCACCTGGCAATTCTTATCACCTTTTCGACCCCTTCCCCCTTTGGGTATGCGATCCTTGTTTTTATTCTTAAAGAAAGAATTTTGGAAAATTCCTGGACTATTTCGTCAAGATCCTTCAAAGACAGTCCTGAATCATCAAGCTGTCTTTCATTGTAAACTCTGTTGACTATTTCTTCGATCATATTTTCAATTTTTGAAGGATTAAGCTCTCTGAAAGATTTAAAAGCAGCTTCACATGAATCAGCAAGCATTATTATTCCTGATTCCTTCGTCCTTGGCTTTGGCCCTGGATACCTGAAATCGTCCGGACTGACATTCAAATTCTCTGACAGCGCTTTCTGGTAGAAAAAAGATACCATTCTTGTACCATGATGCTCTTTTATCGCATCCTCGACAAGCAACGGAAGCCTGTTCTTTTTTGCTATCTCGGCTCCGAATTTGACGTGCGATGTTATCACAAGGTAGTTCATCATCGGTGACATAGCATCGTGTGGATTATAATCCTTTTGATTTTCCGTAAAAAATTCTGGTCTTTTCATCTTACCAATATCATGAAAATAAGCACCAGTCCTTGCAAGCATATAATTCGCTCCTATGCGGCTTGCAGCCATCTCGCACATGTTTGCAAGTTCGACGCTGTGAAAATAAGTACCTGGTGCTTCCATGGACAGTTCTTTGAGCAAGGGATGGCTCAGTCCTCCGAGCTCAGAAAGACCGATATTGGAATAAATCCTTGAAAAATATTCAACGTAAGGAAGCACACCAAGTGCAAGGAACATCGATATGAAAGGGTTGAGTAATATTATGAGAATATTTGTATCTTCTAAGTTCAATGTAGCCCCGTCATGGAGGGTCATCAAGAAAAACATGACTATCGAGATGAACGATACATAAACGGCTGCTTTGGTGATGTCATTTCTTTTGTTAAAATATCTAACAAGGTATATTCCTGCAGCAGAACTTACGATATAAAGCGCGAAAAGATCGAATCTGTAATTCCCCATGATGGTTGCTATTGTTGAAAGAGTAACAGCAGCTGCCGTACCACTTTCAGTGCCCATTAAAACCGTGATCAATACAACACCAAAAAAAACGGGTATTCCATAGTTGCCTAAAAGTATGTAAGCCAGAGGGAAAAGTACAACTGTCATCAAAATTACGCCGGCGTAGGTCCAAAAATACTGGCGGTGAATTTTGAAAAACCTTACCCTGTCTTTTATCCAGATGAAACTTAAAAAATTAGCCCCTCCTATGAGCACGTAATCATTTATCCATGTTATTTTTGGAAAAGAAAAAAATTTAATTATAAAAACGATAAGAAGTGGAGTTAATATGTAAAAAAGGTATGTCTGGATTTTTTCATCTTTAAGACTTTTCAAAATTTTCATAAGCTTTTATTATTCTTTTGACGATTGGATTTCTCACAACATCTTCCTCATCAAGATAAATAAAAGCCACCCCCTTTATTCCACTAAGGATCTTCTCAGCTTCAATAAGACCTGAAGAATTTTTTTCTTCGAGATCCACCTGAGTTATATCGCCGGTAACCACAACCTTTGAACCAAAACCCATTCTTGTCAAAAACATCTTCAACTGGCCGTGAGTTGTGTTTTGAGCTTCATCCAGTATTATGAATGCATTGTTCAGAGTTCTCCCTCTCATGTAAGCAAGAGGTGCAATTTCTATTATGCTTTTTTCACGGTAATAATTGAATCTTTCCGGACTCATCATGTCAAAAAGTGCGTCATAAAGAGGTCTAAGATAAGGATCTACCTTTTCTATCATATCACCGGGAAGGAAGCCAAGCTTTTCACCCGCTTCAACGGCAGGCCTTGTCAGTACTATACGTTGAACCTTTCCACTTCTCAACGACTCAACGGCCGAGGCAACAGCAAGATAAGTCTTTCCAGTTCCGGCCGGACCTATTGAAAAAATAATATCATTTTCGTCAATCGCTTCAACGTAAGCTTGCTGACCTTTAGTTTTTGGAAAAATTCCAACCTTTTCTATCTTAGATGAAGATCTTTCTTCGCTGTTCAGCAAATCTCTTGTATCAACGCTACCTTCTTTCAAAACAATTTTCACCATTCTTTCGAGCAAGCCATTAACATTTTTTACCTTTTCTTCATCACCTTTGATCCATAACTCATAATCCATAACCGTAACGCTAACACCGAAATACTTTTTTATGATCTTTAGATTTGAATCGTATTCACCAAGCAACGAAACTATATCAACTGATTCAGGTATTTTGAATCTTGAGATCGTCTCCAAAATTTACCTCCAAAACCATCTCTTTACCTTTTATTATATACTTATTCAGTTAAAAATGGATAGGAATTAGACATTAGTGATTAGGCATTAGGGATTAGTGATTAAGGATAGACATTAGTGATTAGTGAAATAAGAGTATATATCACATCAGGTCAAAAAGCGTTATAATTCCAATAAAAGGAGATGATGAAATGGACTTATCGGAAAGGGTAATCGAGCATAGGAGATGGTTCCACAGGCATCCCGAACTTGGATTCGAAGAATTTGAAACTTCTGGGTATATCAAGAAAAATCTTGAAGAACTGGGGATTCAGTACAGAACTGTTGGAACAGGGATAATAGCAGATCTTGATGTCAGAGCAAATCAGACTATTGCGTTGAGAGCCGATATAGATGCACTACCAATTCAGGAGATAAGTGAAAAAGCTTACATCTCTGAAAATGTCGGTAAGATGCATGCATGCGGTCACGATGCCCATGCTGCGATGCTTCTCACGGCTGCCGAATATATGGTGAAAGAGAAGAAACCTTCAAAAAATGTTAGATTCGTCTTTCAACCGGCCGAAGAAGGAGGATGCGGTGCATGTGAAATGGTTAAAGCTGGCGCCATGGATGGCGTGGATATGGTTTTTGGCATGCACGTGTGGATCGGAACGGAATCCGGTAAATTCTCAACGAAAGTTGGTCCATTGATGGCCGGAGTTGATGAACTGACTATTGATTTAAAAGGCACAGGTGGGCATGCAGCATCACCAAATCAAACAGTTAATCCTTTAGCGATAGGAGCAACCTTGATAAATGAGCTTTACAAGATAAGACCTTTAAGGGTAGATCCTCTCAGTAGCGCTGTCATCAATGTTACATCTTTCAATGGAGGAAATACTTACAATGTTGTTCCAACAAACGCAGAGTTACTTGGGACGATAAGGACTTTTTCAACTTCAACTCGCGATGAAATAATAGAAAGAATAAACGATCTTAAAAAAATGGTACAATCTCTTGGTGGAAATGTGACTATGAAGTTCAAAAAAGTGGCACCACCGGTTGTAAATTCAAAGATCGGAGTCGATGAATCTATTAAGGTCATAAAAAGACTTGGATTCGATTTTGAAGAGGCTTTACAAACTATGGGTTCAGAAGATTTCGCATATTACCTTGAAAAAGTTCCGGGGGCTTTTCTCTTTCTTGGTATTCATTCGGAGAGTAAGCAGATCATTGCTCCCCATCATAGTCCTTACTTCGACGTGGACGAAGAAGCACTCGAAAACGGAGTTAGATTTTTTCTCGGCATAACAGGATCCATGTGAATTGAATTTTAGGAGGTAAAACATGAATTTAGAAGGAAAAGTGGCACTCATAACGGGTGGCGCAAGCGGGATAGGTCTTGAAACATCTAAAGTTTTCATAAAAGCAGGTGCTACCGTTGTTGCATGCGATTACAACGAAGAGGCCCTTAAGAATGCCAAAAATATCGTAGGAGACAGGTATTTGATTTACAAAATGGATGTTTCGAAACATGATGAGGTTAAAGTCATCGTTGATAAGATCTTCGAGAGCATTGGAAGGATTGATATCCTTGTTAACAACGCGGGGATAACAAGAGACAATTTTCTTGTAAGAATGTCCGAGGCGGATTTCGATGCAGTTATTTCGATAAATCTTAAGGGAGTTTACAACGTAACGCAGGCAGTTGTGCCTCACATGATGAATCAAAGAAATGGTGTGATATTGAATGCGTCCTCGGTTGTTGGCATATACGGAAATATAGGGCAAACGAATTATGCTGCGGCGAAGGCCGGTCTCATAGGGATGACAAAAACATGGTCTAAAGAACTCGCAAGGTACAATATCAGAGTTAACGCTGTTGCACCTGGATTCATAAAGACACCGATGACAGAAAATATACCTGAAAAGATCATAGAACAGATGAAAGCAAGAACACCTCTTGGAAGGATGGGAGAAGCTACAGATATAGCTAACGCTTACTTATTTCTTGCATCAGATGAGGCTGGGTACATAACGGGTCAGGTGCTCGGTATCGATGGAGGACTTACCTTCTGAGTATACTAAATATCTTTTAAAAGTGGAATGAATGAACAGCACATGGCTCATGGCAGGTGCGGCGTAGAACAAACAGTGAATAGTGAGAAGTAAGCGGTAAATACTTATTTGCTGTCACGAAAGGCGAATGCCGGAGCCAACGATATTTCATATTTAAAGTTGATCAAGTATATATTCAACCAATGTCTACCGATTTGTACATCTTGTACATGGAAAAATGCGGGGCAAATTTGAAAATAGCAAAAGATTTAGACGGAAGTTCAAGATTTATTTCAGAAACTTTTGCCAGCGCGTTTCCATTTCCAAAGATCGTTTCCATTTGAATATGATGCATGAAATACGAGAATGGTATGGGAATCTGTTCAAAGATATTCACATTCGATGGATTCACAAAAAAGAACAATGTATCATTAGGATCCGATGTGTACCTTCCAAAGCCTATCAAAGGTGATCCATTTTTGAAATCAATTTTGAGATACTTTCCATGATTAAGTGCTGGTTCTCTTTTCTTTATTTCAAGAGCTTTAATCACGAATTCTCTGAAATCCCACTCCCATCTTTTCTCATCCCAGATCATTGGTCTTCTGTTATCGGGATCTCCGTCTCCATTCATGCCGTTTTCTTCACCGTAGTATATCAGTGGATTGCCCGGAAATGCTATTTGGAAAGCTACCGCAATTTTTTTGACATCGACATCTTTGAAGATCGAATTCATCCTTGGCGTATCGTGAGAAGAGATCATGTTCCAAGAGCGCGAAAGTGCATCGATCCCATTTTCATCGACCATCCTATCAAGTCCCGTTTTTAAAAGTTCCGGCGAGAGCTTTCTATTCAACGTGTTTGAAACTATATTGGCGAAATAATAGTTCATAACTCCATCAAGCCTGGACTTCGTAAACCATTCGTTCGGATAACCACTTGCCTCTCCAACCACGTAAGCGTCATTTTTAACGGACTTAGAACTTTTCACTATCAAAGCATTTATCTCATGACCAAGATCATGGGCACAATCAAGTCTCCATCCGTCCACATCCATTCTCAGATACCTTTTGATCACGGAATCTTCACCGGTGAAAAGTATTTTTCTGAGTTCTTCATTTTCAAGCCTTAACTCTGGAAGCAATTTTATATCAAGCCATGAACGGTACTCATTCGGCCAAGATCTGAATTCGAAAAACTCTTTGAAGGGCGAATGGGGATCGTTGTATGCCCCGCCACTGCCATATTTTTTGGAGCGATTGAACCACACGCCATCAACCCCGACATGATTGAAAACACCATCGATGATGATCTTTATCTCCCTTTTATGGGCCTCTTCTATCAACTCTTTAAAGATCCGTTCATCACCGAACTGCGGATCTATCGTGAAATCATGAGTGTCGTATTTATGATTTGTAGAAGCGAGAAAGATAGGGGTCAAATATATAACGTTGGCGTTTAAATTCTTTATGTAATCAAGCTTATCTATTATTCCTTCAATATCCCCGCCAAAAAAGTCAAGGCCATGGCTTTCTCTTCTTGGAAATGTATCCCATTCTCTCACAGAACCGCCGTCTCTACCGTAAAGGCCCCCCTTCACTTTTTCATCGAAGCTTTTTCCCCTTTTAAATCTATCAACGAATATCTCATACACTGTCTGCGAACTTTGCCAGTTTGATGCCATCGAAGTGCTCATCTCAATTGTCTGATTTCATTTTAAGTGGAGTTCCTTCTTCGGGAGACCGCCTTTCGGATCTGTCAGCTTTTCTAACTTTAGACGTGATCTTGTTAGACCACTTACCGCACCTATCGCCCCAGTAAGCTATCGTTTCTCCGTTCTCAATGACTTCATAAACTTCACAGTTATTGGCGCAGCCATCACAATAAAAAACTCTTGTTTTATGTTCGACTTCCGTTATTTTAAATCCCTTGAAATTAGTTTTATGACCGGTTATGCTTAGTTCTCTCTTCGCAAGCATCGCAACGCCCCATGCACCCATGAGCTTATTGTTTTTAGGGACTATAACTTTACTTCCGATGATCTCTTCAAAAGCTTTAACTATACCTATATTTTCTGAAACACCACCCTGAAAAACGAACTGTGGGAGAAGCTCCTTTCCACGGGCAAGATTGTTCAAATAATTACGGACAAGGCTTTCGGAAAGTCCCGCTATTATATCCTCTGATGTTGCACCCATCTGCTGTTTATGAATCATGTCTGATTCGGCGAAGACCGTACACCTTCCAGCTATTCTTACGGGATTTGAAGCTCTTATAGAATAATCTCCAAATTTTTCTATGTCTATACCAATTCTTTCCGCTTGATGATCGAGAAAAGATCCGGTTCCTGCTGCGCAGACTGTGTTCATTGCAAAATCAGTGACTGCACCGTTACGGATGAAAATTATCTTTGAATCCTGTCCACCTATTTCGAAGATCGTTGATACGTCCGGTACCTCATGAATGGCGGCATAAGCATGGGCAGATATCTCATTCTTCACGAGATCGGCACCCACAACTATTCCTGCAAGCTGTCTTCCGCTTCCAGTCGTTCCAACTGCAACAACTTCTATATCTCCGAACTTCGCAGTTATTGCATTGTGAGCTTCTATCATTCCATATTTTATGGTATCGATAGGATTTCCTTTTGTCCTGATGTAAAGCCCTTCAATTATCTCATCATTTTCATCGACAAAAATAACTTTTGTCGTAACCGATCCAACATCTATTCCCAGAGAAACCTGTTTTGACAATTTTCTCACCTCTTCAATTCACTGAAGTTGAAATATGAACTTTCTTATCTTTATCGTTTTCTTTCTGTCTTCTACTTTTTATAAGATCGACAAAAGCCTCGAGCCTCGTTACGAACCCAGCTTCGCCGGTTTGCTCATCGAATGCCAAACTAAGAACTGGTATATCGTAATCTGCACTCACTCTTGACAGGATCTCCTTTGCGGCAGTCTCTGGCAAGCATCCAAATGGCTGTGCTTGAATGACGCCGTCGTACCCTGCTTTTTTGTAAAGGATCGTATTCATTATACTTTCTTGACCATCACCGCCTATGAAAAAATTAAGGTATCCCTTGTTTACCTCAAGCATGTGAGCTTTATGTGATTTCGGTCTTAATATTCTATCGAGTGTCCAGTTTGTGACCCTCAAAGATCTGTCAACATCTACACCCATGTAGGCCAATTTTTTTTCTATATCAAGATTGTTGCTGTAATCCATCAATATGTAAGCTTCTCCTACAAGACCTATTTTTGGAAGATCGTCACGATCGACGTGCGAATTGTTTTCCATATTTTTAAGTTCATCGTTAAGGATCTTCTTTATACTTTTAACTTTGTTAGGTGCATTTCTTATCGATTCGATAGCTCTGTTGAAGATCTTTTCAGTTGATCCGGAAACTTTTTCTCTCGGTATCATGTAAAAGAGTTTCTGTTCAAGTTGTTCCGTTGCGTAAACTTTCCATCCGGCTATGACAAATGCTTTGATCGAAGTCCAGGGCGCATGCCATCCGGTCAGCTTTATAAGTTTGACAATGAACCTTGGAATACCTTTGTAAATGGGAGGATAGATACCTTCAACATTCACTATTTCAAAATTCGTAAACCCTTTATCCTTAAGGATCTTGTAATAAAGTGGGCTGTAATAACCGAATCTGCATGGTCCATAACTTTCGAGAGAAATTATTTTGAAATATCTGTCCGGATTGTTTTCAAGAACTCTTTCAAACTGACCAAGTAAAATTTTGAATGGGAAACACATATATTCAGGAGAATTTGAAACTCCTGCTTTTAGCGTTTCCGTATTGGTAGGCTCAGGTATTATGACATCATATCCAAGAATTTTGAAGAAACTCTCAAACGCCGCGTACGTGTACCCCATCCTCGGTACCGTGTACGTTATCTTCCTGTGTGACAAGTCCATCACCTCTTTTAACGCGTATCAAATCTATGAATGCTTCTATTCTCGTTACAAGACCTGCGTCTCCTGTTTGCTCATCAACTATTATGTGCATTACAGGCTTTCCGATCTCTTTCGAATAGAGGTCAAGCAATTTTTGATATATCGAGCTTATGCCGCAGTTGAACGATGATATGCTTATAACTCCATCGATATCCGATGAATCTATGTAATACAGACCACCTTTTGCTGCAGCGTTTGCCTGATACCAGAAAAGATCTTTTATCATATATTTTTTGTAATGATTGTAAACCTTCGGATCTAACATATCCGTTGTCACGATTCCAACTCCCGAATCTTGAAGCTTAACTATGATATCTCCATTTGCGAATGAATCATAAACATCGTATGGGAATCCTGCAAGTGCAACGGTATACCTTTTCTTCTCAACAGGAATTGATGCCAATCCATCAAGATCGCGAATATTTTTAACGATCTCAAGAAAAGTATGACCGGCTCTTAAGCATTTCGTTGCCATTTTTTGGTATTTTATGGCCTCTTTTACGGCCTTTTTTATCTTTTCATCTGAATCTCCAAGTTGTTCACCTATCTCTTTGAATGCCTTAAATATATGGCCTTCACCCTGACGTGTGTAAAAGTTAGCCGTTAATATCCTTTTAGAGTCATTGTTGAATGCGCTTACCATGAGATCTGGCAGTGCTGACAATTTTGGACAGGTGTATTTGTACTTGTCTTCACTTACAATTCTCGGAACAAAGACAAAATCAACATCTTTTCTGTCCAAAAGATATTTAACATGACCATGAAACACTTTCACGGAAATGCATATATCATCAACGGAATTAGCAACGCCTAAATTTATTATCTCTTTGTTCGTGGGAACGGATAACTTTATCTCATGCCCAAGTGATGAAAAGAACCCGTACCACATCGGATAATAAACGTAAAAATACAGAGCTCTCGGAATGCCTATCTTCAAAGTCTACCTCCTATATTCACAAACACTGAATATTTTACCATAAAGTTATTTAAAATGATAAAGGGCGCAGCACGCGCCCTTTATCCATGATTAAAATACATCAATGTCCGCTCTGTGCAGCCTCATTCCAGAGATACATGAATTGCTCCAGAGAACCTCCACCTATTTTCCCAGTTTGAGGCACACCTATATCGTACTTCGATATCGTCGCGGAAGAAGGATT
>Ga0078972_1003338_pt1 | contig 48498 bp, 57 predicted proteins | sample YelNatPaOPGAMG01_FD_67568 | JGI IMG/M metagenome (GOLD analysis project Ga0078972, IMG submission 67568) | Hot spring thermophilic microbial communities from Obsidian Pool, Yellowstone National Park, USA - OP-RAMG-01 (SPADES assembly) (version 2) | ecosystem: Environmental > Aquatic > Thermal... | reverse complement strand
CTCTTTGCCGTATCATATTGTTGCACAAAGAACACATTCTCAACATACTGCCCAAATCCCGAATTATACAAATCATTAATCGTAAACGAAATAACAATCTCATTAAATGCAAATGTAATTAAAATATTAGGGTCAGAGACCCTTAAAAAGACATTCTCAACACTGACATTGTCGATTGAGAATATTTTTTGCGGTATACCAGTACCTTCGAACTTATATGTTGTCCTGATGTCTCCAGTGTATCTTATCATTTCATCCCTCTGACGACACGACCATGTAAGATTACAGTCATGTTCCCAGTACTGACGGCATATAACTTGTTTAATATTTTCTTGTCTTTGATATTCGTGATTTGCAATGAACTTGATGCACTCACAGGATAAACTCCGATTGTTCTTGTAAACGTGTTGCCGTCTGTATTCACGCCTTCGTCAGTCAGTGTCAAAGTGTTATTACCTCCTGAAGTATCGACCAGTTCGATGTAATCTACTTCAAGCACTGCATCAGTCGGAACTGTTATTTTCAGTCCTTTTACAGCACTTGAAGTAAACGATACCGTAAAAGGTGCACCTTCAGGTTCAATTTTTCCAAGTAACATCGTCATGATTTACCACCTCAACACTTCTTCTGACAAGATTGTCCATGGAACTTTACCTGATTGCTGATATGCAACGATTTCCTGTGGTGTTGCATCGACCATTACGCATTGCAGTATCCGAACATCAAACAAGACTTTCTCGTAGTCAGGTCCTGGGTTATACACCGCCAAAGCAGGCATCTTACCACCGTAAGTAGCCCAGAATTCCAAAAGTGGTGTCTCGACAGGTGTCAGTTCACTGGTTATATGTGCAATGTATCCCGTATCAGAATTGCCTGGTACTGGCGTTACATATCCAGGCGCATCAAGACCTCCTGAATAATGCGCTTCTGGATATTTCAGATACCAGACAAGACCACTTTTAGGAAATCCAAGTCTGCAATAGAATATACTGTCTTCGTTTTTAGGTTCTAATTGTGTGTCTAACTAGTTCTTCGCCGAAGCCTTTCTTGAATGTTAGTTTGTTTGAAAGGTCAGCGCCTATTGACATAAGTGGTGTTAGTATATCGAGTTGCGTGCCTTTGAACATGTCCTTTACAGCTATCCCAGACTTTTGGGCAATTACGTTTAACGATGGATAGAGAAATGTCGTAAATACAGATGTAAGTAGCAGTGTCAACGATAACGACAACAACGCTAACTTGTATGACATAGCATTAACATACATGAATGCAACGATTGCGAGTATTGCACCTGCTATTATGCCTACGACAGGCATGAATAGACCTAAAATACCTCCAACCACTGCACCACCTATCATATATGCTATGTATTCAGGGTTTTCTTTTATAGTCAACCCCCAGACTTCATCAGGTACTTTTTGTATAGCCATTTAAATCACCTCGTTTTGGCGTTTAGTACACCACACGTCTTGCTACTCGGCGTCTTGGGAGCTCTTCCTCAAACTCTTCCTCTTCCTCAAACCTTTCCATTCCTTTAAATCCCTGTGTTGCCCATCTTGTAAGTCCTTTCATGTATGCTTTCTTGCCATACTTTACAGACCCAGCCCAGTCTGCTCTAGATGCTTTTCTTACAAGTTTCTCAGCTGCCGACCTAAGTCCAGGGCAGTCCTCAGCTGTCGCATCTTTGCCCAATATTCTTTGGCAGAGCTTTGTCTGGTATTTCTCAATGTTCGCTTTCAAATTCCTTATTCTCTTTTCGTTCGCTTCAGGGGATGTTACTCCCTCTTCCCAATTTTTTGCCATGTCTTCTATTGACATTTTTTCAAACCTCCTGATTAAAAAATGCAGTTACTAAATATTTAAAAATTATTAACATTTTTAAAGATAGCAACAGAAAAAAAGTATATATACTAAAACATAAAATAGTAAAGAAAATCGAATAGAAAATACAATACTAGTTAAATCTTAAGTTCAAAAAGTCTGTATGATACTCATTATCAATTTCTTTTAAGATGTTAATATATGTCTTTATCATATTTTTATCGCTGTCCCAATTTAGTTTTGACAGTTTGTTAATATCAGCGAGCATCCAGTCGTTGATTTCTACTCCGAACTCATTCAATAGTCTCGAGATTTTATTAAACACTTTCTTACCGTCTTCTTTGATTTTCTTCTCGACAAGGTCTACACTAAACTTACCTTTGTCGTCAAGACAGACATCCGAAGGTAGCCAGAAATACACGAAATATACTTTACCATTATGTTCACCAATACCAATTTCGATTTTGTCTTCCTTAAATTTCAGTCTTAATGCCTCGATATCTTCTTTATCTATATTTTCAGCCATACCCATCAAAACTTCCATGAAAATTCCTCCATAAACTGTAACATCTTATAAATATAAAAATCTTATTACTCTTCGTTTGTGTTTAGTTTCTCGTCGAGGAACAGTTTTTCTTTCGGAGTTGATTTTATATTCTCGATGGTCTCTTTTGTAAACCTAAGTCGTTTTGCAGTATGCATGAACGCTCTGTTGTATTTATGTGCAAGTCTTGCAAGTGCTAACCACATCACATCGTTCTTGCTCATGTTCGGATACTTTTTTGACAACAACACGAAGGAGTTCATTAAAAATTCATGTGCAAATAGTTCACAGGGTCTTGAACCTACTTCCCAGGTCATACATTGCCGAATATCATCTGCAGTAATCTTCTTCTTTTGTCTTACTATGTCGTTTAACTTAGAATATGCAATTATAAAATCTTTATACACCCAGCCGTCGATAGTTCCCCCGCACTGGTTACAATCGTCTTTAATTTCATCTTTGCTCAATCTATACAACCCCCCTTAATACAATGTCAAAGTATTTTTCTTTGTCTAATATACTGTTAAATACTTCATTGCTTATTATCTTTTTGTTAATCTTATCTAAAGTCTTGATTTTGTCATAAACACCCTTTACCTTTGCTAAATTGAATATTACCGATATTATCTCTTCTCTTGCGTCTTCAACTTTACCTTGCCAAAGTAACTTATACAATTTCCGATAGTCTAACATATCATTCCTAACAATATAGTCCGCAAGTGCTCTTGCAATCGTAACATCGTCTCGTTCATAATACATACCAAGACCTCATTTTTATTTCTTTTTCTCAGTAACTATTTTATCTTCTTCTAATACATAAGTCTCATTTATTTGATTTACTATTATCTCAACAGATTTCTTTAACTGCTTTTCGCTAAATGTTATACCAATAAAATACTTTACAAATTCACTTAGCGTAAGTCCTAAATATAGTATTCTTCTTCTTACCTCTCCTTCGATTGTGTCGATTATTTCTTCTATCGCCATGTCTTTTCCTTTTTTCTTTGTCATATCAATTACATAAGCAATATCTAACTTCTGTTCTTCGATAAGTTCATCAACGAATGAAATTATGATGTTATGTATCAAATTATCTGAATAGTCCAAATATTTAAGTTCTCTTGATAGTCCAGTCCTTGGTTCTTTACTTTTAAACATCAATCATAAAATAGTAGTTATGCATATAAAAAACTTTATGTCAAATGCTAATAGAAAAATAAGTCTTTTATTTTATGTTATGTTTATAATTCTTCCACCAGTCAAGAAATTCAGGACTATAACTTACATCATCAGATATAGTTTTTCTTGGCGTAAGAACATACTTCTTTTTCATATTCTTTAATAAAATGAGACCTGATTTTATTGCTAAATCAACACCATCAAGACATAATAATTCATGGTCAGAATGATTATCAAAATATCCAATACTTAAATTAACACCACATCGATTAAACCTCTCACCAAAAATACAAATGTCAGTGAATGTCCCTCTTACATCTCGATGTTCAGGTAATAGTCTCATTACATCGTCTCTAAATTCTTGTGTATATACATCATAAAATGCACACAAATCAACTGATTGCATATCAAACTGTATAAAATAAAGTATATCATCGTTAATCTCAACAGCAGAAGAACCAATTCCACCTAGTTCTTCACCAGTTGTAAATAACGCCATCAACGGCTCGTCTGTATTCTTAATAATATGATATATACAATAACAACCTGCTCTATCATCAACGCCGTTCGCACGATACCATCTTGGATTAATTTTAGTTTTTATCTTCGGGTCTAATACAGTATCTGTATGTGCAGTAAGGCATACATAAGATGGATTACCACGCTTAAAAATTATACAGTCGTTATTAATTTCGACTTTACCTTCTTCTTCTAACTCACTTATCAGTTTCTGTCTCATTATTCGTTCTGGCAAAAAGAATTCTTCAAATTTCATGATTTTACTGTATTGAATTACTGAAATATATACTTTTGTTGAAAAAGTTCATAGACCTACCAACTTATCAAGTATATCTGCTACGTCTTTAACTTTATTCCAGTCTGTATTTGTGATTTTTAGTTCTAATACATCTCCGTCAATGCTGTACGCCCAAATACGCATGTCTCTATTTGGGTCGTAGAATACTCTTACAATCCAGTCATTTATGTTATGCTCTTCAAAATCTTTGTTAAGAAGTCTTTTCTCACGAACAAAGTTCAAATTCCCTGCCATACTCATCCACTATATACTTTTTCCCATTCTTTTCTATAATCTTTTTCTTAGTTGGATATTGTATTGCCATATTATCACCTCACACATACCAGTAAGGACATGTTCTACATCGTCCTTCTTTCTTAACAACATAGTTCATAAACACATAGTCAAAGTTGCGATAACGTAAATAGAAATCATAAGGGTCAAGACCAAATAGATAACACTGTAATACACTTTCTAATCCACCAACTTCATGTGGATTTAAACGATACTTATTTGCCAACTGTTCAATCCTTGGACATAAATAACTATTGTTTAGTGCCCATAGTTCTGAAATCTCATGCGAAACTATTGGTAGAATATACTCTTTCGGCTCTGAAGAAGATACAGCAACTTCGTTTACGCCAAGTCCTAATGCTCTACCTGCTTGCGTCTGCCAATGCGTCGCTATAAGATATTCTGAGTTCCAAATCAACCGTTCCATCGGCACAATCCTGATTTTTATCATTCCCAAAACACCTTACACGCCATTTTGGTCTGGCATATATGCGTCAAATACCGAAAAATCTTCACTTTCTGTCTCAACCTCACTGCCTAAGAAACCTGTTGGAGTTGATTTCCAGGCGTTCTTAAGTTCAATCGAATATTCTTCGTCGACCGTAGAACCATTCTCATTGTTTACAATTTCATAGACAACGCCTTCTTTGATTTGGATAGTCTTTATCGAAGTCGAAGGTGCACTCCAACCGTGTAATATTGTAGGCCTTGTCCTAACTTGTTTTGTAATTACAAGTTCGATGTTCGAGATTGGCATAAACCTTACATAATCACCTTTGTTTGATAACCTAATTCTCTTAGTTGGTACCTGGCTTGTCCATGTCGTCTTAACATCTTTATATGATACAACATGTGAGAATATGTTATTAATATCAGGTGTAACATGTGATTGAGTAACTGTAGGGGATGTAGTTGTAGGTGCTGTAGTTGGCTGTGTCAAAGTTGTAGGCAATGTCGATGTTAATGACGGCAAATTCACTAATGTGTTCTTAACAACATCAACTAAATTCCCATTCGGTAACTTGAATATATTATTATCAACCTTCGTCATTATACCTTTAACATTATACCCTGCGTTCTGCAATATGTCTTTAGTGTCTTGGAATGCATATAATACACCATTTAACAGTATACCATACAGTTTACCAGAATTATCCACAAACCTGTTTAAATTGTCTAAAAATATGTTTACTGCTTGCTGTGAAACCTGTGTTATTTGCTGTGGTACTTGCGTTACTTGCTGTGCTGTTTGCTGTATTGACTGTATCGTCTGTTGTATCTGCGTCTCAGCAGATACTACCGTATTTGTCATTAAATCCACAAACCGTCCATCTGGTAATTTAAATACATTCTTGTCTACTTTTGTTAATATCCCACTTACTGTTGCTCCTAACTGTTTAAATACATTCTCAGTACCCGTTAAAGCAAATAGTCTACCATCTTGTATAACACCAAACACTAGTCCTGCTTTGTCAACTATCCTGTTATACTTATCTAAAAATAAATTCTCAGAATTCATAAATTGTCTAAGTCCATGTTGCGCTAATAAATGACCTGGTAAATCTCTCACAAGACCTTTCCAGTCTCCAAAAACACAACTTACTTGTCTTTCTTCTCCAAGTTTCTGTGTGAGTAAATATACACCAAGTGCACCTGCACCTATCGCACCAACACCAATTATCAAAGGTAATTTATTATTCTCTGCCATGTCTATTCCTCAATGATAAAATATCATTGCGTTATATTTATACTTTTACATCAAACGCAGATAAAATGAAATTAAAGATTAAAATCAGATAAACACACCGCCTAAAAATCCTTTCGTTCCTTTTCTTTTTCTCTTTTTTGTCTCAAGTCCTAATATATCTGAAAGCATTAAATTGATTAAATATAGTTTCTTGAACGCACTTTCGTATGCGTTTGCGTCTAAGTCTTTTATTGCTTCAACCATTAAATCACGAATATCTTCTACCTTTAAATCCTCAAACCAAGCCTGATAGTCTAAATATACTGAATAATGTTTCAGTTCAGTCAATACTTCGTATAGTTTCTGTATAAAATCTTTTGATTTACCATCGTTAAATAACACTATCATATATTCAATATCAGCAATTAGTTGTTTTTTATACCTCGGCTCTTTTTCAAGAAATCCTCGTCCCAACTTTCGTTCTGCAATGTCTAACGCACGTTCTGCAAGTCTACTCCGTTCTTTTATCGCTTCTCTTCTCGACCTACCAAGTTCCGTTAAAAATTCTCTCTGTCCTTTCCCTATCTCTTCCCAATATTTCTCAAATGCTTTTGATTTAACATATTCTTTACCAACTTCAGCACCTTTTTCTAACGCCTCTGCTCCTAATAGTTCTTGTATTATCATATCTTCTCACCTCTTACTAATATAGCCTCTTGCAAAATAGAGTATACCCACCTAACTTATATAACAAATCGAATACAATCAAGTGTTCTTCGAAATCAATGATTGCCTTAAAATCTCGTGGGTTCTGTTGTAAACTATAAAGTGGCGGTAGTCCTTCTGTTGTCTCTTTCTTAATCACTCTTGCAAACTCCTCAGGCTTATCTCTGTATTCTTTCAGTTTGTTCTGCATCCTAGCACTCATTTCTCGTAACAGTATTCGTTCGCTACTTTTGTTTATTGCATATTCTTTCAGTTGCGATAAACAGTTAAAACATCCCGCAAGTGCTAATGACGCCTCGATAGGGTTCTTTGTTGATAGATACTCCGCTTTCTGATACTGTAACATTATTATCTTCAAAAGCATTTCAATTTCAATGTCTATATCTGTATCTTCAGTCATTCTTTCCTCCTGCGTTCTAACTCTTCCGACGCCTCTTTTATTATTGTCTCAAAAGGTATATATTGTTTATTAGCAGGTGTAGTTGTTGTTGGTACCGTTGTTGTCGTAGGTTCTTCTGTAGTCCTTTTGGCTTCTGAAAATTCTTTTATTTTCTGTTCAGGAACTGTTCGTTCAGGAACTTCATGCGTCAAGTTATATTCAAACACATAACTTGCTAATATATGCTCACACCATTTTTTATCTGGATTGTTTATCATAAATATATCACAGTTACAACTCGGATTATCACCTAATGTAACTTCATACTGCTCTTTCTCATTAATACTCTTTGCAGGATGCGTAACTATATATTTCCCAGTCTCAGGATATTTTGTTATTCTGTTTTCTCGAACATAATAGTTAGCATTTGCAAGCCTGATAACTTTTACTTTATCCGTGTTCTTTAACTTATTCCAGATGTCTTTTATATTTACTGTAATATGACTAAATTGTAAATCTTCAAATTCCCATGGTGCTCTCTCCTCCGTCTTCTTTGGCGTCTTATCTTCTATCTTTTTTTCTTCCCTTCTCTCTTCTTTAATCGTTTTCTCTTCTTTTTTCTCTTCTTTCTTTTCTTTAATTTTCTTTTCTTCTATTTTTTCCACCTTTTTCTCTTCTTTTTCTTCTACTTCTTTTGGAACACTTTCAAAAAGTTTATGTTTATAGTATTCAGGTGATAATTGTTTGTGCAATTCTCTTAAATCTCTTACTGCCTTCGAAAATGCCTTGTCTTCTTCAGTAAGTATCGTCTCTTCCTTCTTCTTTTCCGTTTTTTCTACCTTTTTTTCTCCTTCTTTCTCTTCAACAACTTCCTTTTTCTTTATTATAGGCATGTCTTCTTCAGTAACTTCAATTTCCATCGTGTCTTTTAGTCCTTCATCTTCTTTTGTGTAATCTACACATTCAATCATTAGGTTCTCAAATTCCTTCTGTAGGTCATGTATAATTTTAAATATCTTATTCAGGTCTTTTTCTCCCATCAGTTTTTTCTTATAGTCTCCACCAATAAAAGAAAGATATTTTGACAAAGAAGTTGCAAAATAATCACCAGGTTCTGAAATTGTGTCGTAAAACCTTAAGAATTCTCTTAAGTTTACATACACTGCTCTGTTCCAGTCTTCTACTATTTTCATTGCATTCAAACATGCTTCTTTTCCTTCAGTAAGTCTTTTCTTAGTCATCATCATACCTCCTTTACTATTTCTTCTTCTTTAAAAATTCGTTTCATTCCTCCATATTCTGACAATAATTTATTGTTCATGACTTTTAGATAATCTTCAGTAATTGGTTGTGAGAACAATTCATCAATAGTTATTATAGTATCTTCAGGCTCACCCTTTAGGCTACACTTGACAGAAGGCGCTAACAAAGGCTTCTTGCCTGTAGGCTTGGCTTTGTATCCCCAATAATTTCGTTCCATCATTTTTAATCCTATACTACAATATCTGTAATAAGAACAGTAGGAACATGCCCATCCTGACTTGTCATTAAAACTTCCTGACAGGTCTTTTCTATGTATATCAACATTGTTTAAAAGTTCAAATATCTGGTCTTCTGTATATCTCTCAAGTTTATTCGCTTCGTTAAGTCTGTTCTTATCTACAATATCATATTCATAAGTATTTGTAGTCTTAAACGAAAAATGAATTATCTTTAGTTTCTCAACAGGTAACAGACTTTCTTCAAGTAAATGCACATATAACTTACCTTGCATAATTTCATTAATCGAAGGCGGATATTTTATGTTTTCTTCGTCCTTAGTCTTAAATTCATATACCGTCTTTGTATCGTAATAATAAGCATCAATCTTACCATTCCAGACTATGTTTAGTTTCTTATTATAATCAAACAGTGAGTACTCTTTAAACTTACTGTCGTTAAACAGACATTTATGCACTAAAGACCCTCGGTTCAAGGCATAGTTTGTATTTTTCTTTATGAGTACTGGAAAATTCCATTCATACCACGTCTTCCTTGCACATATACAGTTTGTGCTAACTATATCAGTTACAGTTACAATACCTGATTTAAAAATTCCAATTTTTGTCGGAGTTCCATAGTTAATCTCAGACAGTGGCTCGTTCGGATAGTTAAAACTCGGATAAACATTATGGTCTTCGTATATACCTACAATCATTTAAACACCATACATACTAATTAAATTGTAACTATATATAGGTTATTATATCTTGCATTTTATAGTAAATTATAATTACTTATTAACAGCATTTTTTATATCAGAGGGGTATAAAAATGGATAAGTCAGTTACTGATTTTAGCCTGGCATATACACTAAAAAAGTTCAGTAGACCACATATAATTAAAGTCGTGGGAACTTCAAAGATAATTACTGACTATACCGTAAAACTCGATATACAGAACTTGTTACCTGGTGATGAAGTATACTTTGACCCAGAACCTTTTAATCGTTACGACAAGAACGCAATTGCTGTGATGATACCAAGCGGGTTCAGAGAAGAACGCATGTTTACAAAAATAGGTTATATCCCTAATAGAGAAAAATTAGATGTGCCTGAATATGAAGCAGGACTGTATGGTAGATACGCTGATATGTTCACTGCACTTATGAAACAAGGTTACACTCTTAAAGGCATGATAAGCAATTTATCAGGGATGTACGATAAATTCGAATACATCGGAATTGAAATCATTGTTACACTTATACCTCCTAAACAAACATCAGAACAAGCATCTATAAAGAAAGATTAATCCCCAAGCATTTTTTGTATTTCATCATAATCATCTTTATAGTCAACTTTAAGTCCTTGCTTCTCGACTAAAAGACTTACCGCCTTTTCAATATGTATAATTCTCTTTGCAGTCTCTAGTTGTCCACGTCTTAGTTTTTCAATCTCATTCTTTCTACAAGCCTGCTCTTCCTTTAACATTTTTTCATATCTCTCATATCCATTATTCTTAACAGATTTCTTGGCTTGATACGATTGATATGCACTATATGCACTTGCAAAGAACGCTCCTGCTAATGTTCCTATAAAACTCCAGTCTTCTGCGTTCATTAATCCACCAACATACTGTAATATGCAATTTAATGATTTATATAATTTTTTACAATCTGCTGGAAAAATAGTTATCTAGACTGCATGGTAAAGCAAATATACTTTAAATACTATACACTAAAACCATGCTTGTTTGCCCTTTCTATCAATTTTCAACCATTGTTAAGTATAGAGTTGGTGGTTATCATAGTAAAATGAGAGATAATTATATGTCAAGAGTAATGAAACTTGATTTAGGAGAAGAATATATTTGTGTATATAGGTTTGTGTATTTTATAAAATCGCATCGAAAACATCGTCTGTTCCATCTTTGCGATATAAATGGTAAAATCAGATGGGTTAAACCTGATAGTCCTGAGTTTAAGGCTATTCTACAAACGCTAGGACCTCCAAAACGCTGGGAAGTTCAAGGTACTCAACAACCTAATTCTTCATCAAAGATACAAAAATAAAATAAAGTTATATATCAATTGATACGGCATCTTCTAACTTCTGACCTGGAGATATAACTCCACAGTTGTTTACTAACACAGTCTCACTCATATCCATGAGTACACCTCTAATTCCCTCGATTGAATATGTGTAAATTACATCTCCAATTTTACGATTGAACACCTTCTGAGTAAACTTATCAACACGATAACGATGGAAACTAACAATACCATCATATGCATGCGCTACTTTAAATCCACCATAGGCTCGTCCGTCAACCATTTGGTTTATACATATTATCGTAGGAGTTTTATTCGTTTTATGTAGTAACGAATGTAGTAAATAGTATAATTGTTTCACGAATGTACCAGTCTGTGCAGGTGCATCGTTACAGAACTGTGTTATACTATCGATTACGATTAACGCAGGGTCATTCTTTTTACTAATCCAACCTGCAATTAGGTCAGATACTTTCTTAGTAAACACATTTACTGTAGTCCTGTTCGCATTCGCAGGTAGTGTAAATATGTTTACATTTTCGTCAGAATTTAGTTCTAAAAAATCAAGACTAAGTAGGTCTTCATCAAGGTTAGGATACATGTTTTTTAAGTTATTAAACACATTCCAAGCAAATGTCATAAATGTCTCTTCTGTGGCTTCATTGTAAATGTATAACACATCATTCGTCTGTGCAAGCATGATTGCATCTTGGATACAACACAAACTTTTGCCAGTCTTGGGCTCGCCTTCGAATGCAATCAACCTTCTTTTTGGGTAATTTATTCCTAAAGTAAACGATTTCCATCCTGCTGTCTCCGATATTGTTGGTTTTGATAATTGATGAAACTTCATTTTATCTCTCCCTCCATTTTTTATAGATATAAAAATAAAATAAAAAAAAGAGTTTTAGAATATTATATCGTCTTCAGGTGTTGAATGAGGCTGTTGTTTCTTCAGCACTAACTTTGTCTTGTCATCGGTGAACTGATATACAGTCTCGCCTTTGTCGACTTTTGTCAAGAAATTCCTTAGATGTTCTAAACTCATACCTTTATTCTTAAAAAAGTCAACAAAGACCTTTTTTTCGACAGGATATATAAAGTCATTCGTGTACTCTTCTGGGTCGATTATGTTAACAACTTTTACTGATGCATTAATTTGTGGTTGTGGTGCTGAAGGTGCTGTAGGTGTTGAAGATGCTGTAGGTGTCGAAGGATTAGATACTACTGTTGTAGTAGATGTTGTTGGTTGAGTTACTACAGATGGCGTTGTTACTGCAGATGTTGTTGATTGCGGTGTGCTTTTTGATACAGGTACCGCATAGTAAAAACCTGTATCAATTTCTTGCCATTTCTTTTTCCCATTCTCAATAACTTGATTTCCTGACGCATCAAGTATAGGTGCAAGTTTCTTTGATTTTAATCGTCTGAATTTTATTCTCTGTCCAACTAACTTTTTCACACCACTTTGTGGTAAAATTCCAATTCTTTTAAACCCTTGCAGTGCCTGATGCCATTCGTTTTTTTGGCTTCGATTTGCATTTATGTCAATTCGCCATCTTTCTTGCACTACACTCCCATCGTCTTTCTTTAATGTTAAAACGTAACTTAATATGGGAGTGTCTAATGGTGTACCATCTTTTTTTGTCGTGAATTTCACGACTTCTTCGTCAATTACTACACCTTCGTATTCATAATGCTGTACATAGTTGTCTGGATTGAATGGGTCGTATTCTCCCATCATTTTTATTCCTCCTCCTCCTCTTTGCTTTCTTTATCTTTCTTAATCTTTTCAACAAGTTCTTCGAAGTGTTGCTCTGCTACACCTGCAGAGTAAAATACAACACTCTTCAAGGACACATTTGAACCAATTGATGATATAATGCGTCCTTGCAACCTTCTTAATCTCGACGCCGTCTTTGCATCTAATGTCGTTGTTATGTTTACTCTTTCTTTCTCTGGCATTTCTTTCCCTCCTTCTTTACACTCTTCTTCTTTATTTCCTTCTTTTTATTCTCTTTCGCTTTTACTTTTGACACCATATGTTCATTGGAGACGTATTCGTTAAGATTATCTCTTAACGTTCCAATGAAGATTATGATGTCTTTCCTCTTCGGCTTTCGTAAGTCGAGTTTACCACATTTCCGTGGTTTTTTTGATGCTTTGCTTTTCAATGCTTTTCGCATCTTTCAATCCCTCCAATACCCATATAGCAATATGTGTTTAAATATTTTTCGGTAATTACTATTTTCAATGAAAAACATTATATACTAATATGTCAATACACCTTTAAGTTATTTCTGGAGGGAAATTATGATAATCGAATTAACTCAAGCGTATTGTAAAAAATACACATATATACCAGAACGATTTGTCGACACGATATATCATAACCTAATAGCCCCTGTGGCTAATAGTGTTGAAGTATCGTATGGTGATGCAAGGTTTAAACTTAACATATACACCTTACTAGTCGCACCGTCGAGGACTGGAAAAGGTAAAGTCATTAACGAAATCACGAAAGAGATTTTACTTAATGTCAATCATGGATTAGTATTGTCAGACGAAGGAACTGCAGAAGCATATATAAAACAACTTGGCAATAGTGAAAAACTTAACGAAAGCAACTTTATGAATGAAATAAAATATAAAGGTGCAGGTATTATCTGCAATGATGAAATTACTTCAATCATAAAACCTACTGCAGACTACACAAAAAGTATGATTGAATTCTTAACTGGTATCTATAATGCTCAGAGTAAATATGTAAAAAGTCTCGTAAATGAAAAGTTTACTATAAATGAACCGCATGTAAATTTGTTTACAGGGACACAACTACAAAAAATATCAGAACTTAGCCAGACCAATATATTTTCAGGGTTCTTTCCAAGGCTCAATATCGTTAAAGTTGACGAAAGACCTATGCCTACCGAAGAACAAATAGTCGCTCCAATAAAATATTCCGAAGAAATGAAAACTGTTCGGCAAACACTCGAGAGACTAACTGCGCTTCTCGATGAGTTTAATTCAAGTATCGTGAATGTGCTCTACATCCCAATATCCGCAAACGCAATGAAATACATTTACACATGGGATTATAATAAGTTAAGAAATACATTATCTACCGCAGAGACAATTTATCTGAATACAAGACGTGAATTTGCAATAAAATACGCTGGTATTTTTAAAATCAATAAAGCCTTAAAAGACACTATCAGATTTATACTGCAACAACCAGAAAACGAGAAAATCAGTATACAGTCTGTTAATATAGCACTTGATAAGGTCAAAGATGATACAGTATGGAAAAAGGCAAGTGAACATTTCTATAGAAACTTAGTGTCTGAACTTGATGAAAGTTATGTAATCCAAAGCACAAATTACCTTGATGCAATTGAAAAAGATGCATTAGAAGTTATTTGCACTATTATGGGTACTGCTGACGAAAAGAAATTAGCGCTTGTCAAGAACGCTATACATAGAATTCTCGCAAGAAACTTAGAAAATGAAGTATTTAAGTTCAACGATAAACATTTTGTCACATTAAGAGCCCTACAAAGGTCAACTGGAATTATGGTTAAGACATTATTACCAATCATCGAAGGTCTTAAAGAAGAAGGCGTCGTTGAGACTGTTACAACTATTCAACAAAAAAATAGAAATGTTAGAGTTATTGAAATCAGTAACTAATAGTTTATTTATTTGTTATAATATTGCTCGTAATATTTCTCGATTTTTTTCTTTATAAACTTCTTTCTTAACTTTTCAAATCCCTCTAATGCACTATCGTATATATCTCGTGTAAACTTGCTTTCAAGTAAATCTTGCCTGAATTCTCGTTCTGTCAAATCTATAATATCCGCCAGATTGTATTCTGGATATTTTACATATAAACACCCAACAGTATACCTTATCCTATCTTCTAACAGTTTCTCTTCAAATTTCTCTAACTTACCTCTATTCACATATTCAAGAAATATTAATGAAGTATTAAACGTTGACATCACATATCACCCTTGCTTAAAATAAACTTGAATTTTATATATATTTTTGCCTAACATGTGTCAATTGACACATTACCTTTTCTTTTCTTTCTTTCTTTCTTTTTATATATTTTTCTTTCTTTACTATTCTTTTCTTTTGGGGGGAATTTAGGGGGGGTTAGTAGTAAGTTAGTATTAAGTTATAAGTAGGTTAGTATTAGGCTATATGTAGGTTATATATAAAGTTTGTAGGTTATATATAAAGTTAAACATAAGTTAGTTTTTATTAGGATAAAGTTAGTCTATTATTAAGTTAAAGTTAGAGTTTAAGTTAAATAATGTTAAAAGTTAGTTATAGTTAGTTGTTATTAATTTATAATTTTTATTTATAACTATTCTATTTATAACTATTTATAACTTATATATTCTAATCTTTTTCTTTCTTCCTTATTACCTAACAAAGAAAGGTAAGAAAAAGAAATAAAGAAAGAATATAAAGAAAAGAAAATATATAAAAGAAAAGAAAGAAAAGAAAGAAAGTAACGAGGAAATACCGACGGAGAAATTTAAAGAAAAAGAAAGGAAAGAAATAAGGGTATTGACACATATTGACATCAGAGACATGTGTCAATAAACTAATGGGGGGGAGAAAGGGGGAATAATTGACACTTGAGATAAGTTATAAAAATATCTTAACTTCTACCAAATTTCGCATTAGACAAACGAACTAACCTTTCTAAGTATCATAATACCTTTGAGAACAAAAATGCGTATAACACGAAATTAGACCCTTTCCTGAACGATTTATAAAGTAAACTCTAAAGAAAAACTATATACTTACTTTTTATTCAATGCCATGATAAGTTCTGGCATGGTTATTGTCCTTAGACCTTGCTTAATTCTTAAATCATTCACAGCCAAAAGTAAGTCATCAAGTTTAATCTTCTTTTGTTTAACGAGACTTGCTAAGTTATATAAAGTAATGTCTGTGGATATAGGTATTGTTCTTTTACCTTTCGTAAACATTTCAAATTCTCCTATTAGTTCTAATAGCATGGCAGGGATTTTCATTGAGATTGTAAATATTCTGCCTATATCTGATACTGGGTTATTGACACTAAACTGCGATAAAAATCCCTTAGTCTGCTCTGATTTTAAAAGTTGTGAAATAACATCATCATCTTTCTTATGTTTGGCCACAATGTCTTTTGCTTTAATCTTTCTTGGCATAGTTACCTAATCAGTGTTGAAAGTATATAAAATCTTTTTACAAATTCAAGTTGACCGAAAGGTTCTTGGTAGATAAGTGTATTACTTATGGACATGGACAAGAACATATACTCTAAAATCTCAGAACTAAAAAAACTGTATAAGTTCAAAAATCCTGAACAGATAGAAAGTTTCCTGGGGGGGAGTGGTCAACATCTCGTCGATGTTCTGTTCAAAGCGCATAATAGGATACTGAAAGTATTTAAAGACAATGTTAAGAGCATACAGTTAGAATATGAGAACGATGTAATTGAATGTCTTTTTGTAGTAATTGAGACGAGACTAAAACCTAAAGAAAATATGTTACTGTTAGAGCAAATAGACAAAGACTGGTGGCTAAAATTAGACTTTAAGGACAAAGAAAGGCTAATTATTTTTGTGAGGTAACTTAAAAAGTTGATATATATCAGATATATATCGGATATATATTTCGACGATAAGTTTTGATATATATCAAAAAAATTTTGCGTATATATCAGATATATATTTCGACGGAAGGGTTTGATATATATGACTGGTATTTACCAGCGATATATATCACAAAAAAATGATATATATGCCTGTTATTTACCAGCGATATATATGATTTTTAGTGACAAATATATATCTGATATATATTATGACGAAAATTACGATATAGGATTTTTTGCATAATTTTAGGGTGTGATATATACCAAATATATACCAAATATATATGCGATATATATCAAAACTTGGATTGATATATATGTGTGGTGAAAACAGTAAATAACAGGTGATTTTTGATATATATTATAACGATAAAATTGATATATATCATAGCCAAAGATTGGCTAAAACTGTTATGTTTAATGCAAGTGTGATATATATCAGATATATATGCGATATATACCAAATATATATCATTTTGAGTTGATATATATAACAATAGGTATTGGCTACATGTTAATAATATTAAGTAAGTAACTTAACACTAAAATGTTAAAGTTAAAATACTTGTAAGTTGATTAGTGTTCAATAACTTATTTGAATGAGGGAGGAATATGGTAGATGATAATAAAGAAGAAAATAAGCAAGAAGTAGTGCCATCGTTACCTGTTGCTAATAGTGATGCATTGAAGGAATTAGAGCAAAAAATTACAGAGCAAAAAACCGAAGACAAGAAAGAAGAGACTAAAGTTGAAGATAAGATAGAGGACAAAAAAGAAGATAATATGACTAATTCTGATGAGAAACAAGAGAAGAAAGAAGATAAAAAGGAAGAAGAAGAAAATAAGAAGAAGAAGAAAAAAAAGAGTGATGCAAGGTATTATAGTTACTTACTTAACTTTACAACAGAAGAGAAGGAAGAGATAGATAAGATTTATGAAGAGATGAAACAAATAAATCCTAAGATAGAGAAAGCCCAAGCAGTAATGCGATTTTTGCAGAAGAAATATAACCAGCCGATAACTCAAGTAGTTCAAAATATATCTAATCAGTCAGTATCACCCACATCAGTAATTAATCAGATAGACACACAGACAAAAGATAATAGTTCAAGCCAAGTAGTAACTACTTCTGAACCTATGAATATTAATTCTGTAACAACAACAACTCAAAAAGAAACTCAAAAAGAAGTAGTAGAAGAGGTTAAACCTGTAGAAGTAAAACCTGAAGTTAAACAAGACATAAAGACTGAGGTTGAGCATATTGAGCCTAAAGTTGAATATAAAGTTGAGATTAAACCTGACATAATAGGTAGTAATGAGCATAGTATCGAGTTTAAACCAGAACAAAAGTTATTGAACGATATAAAGGTAGAAGTAAAAGAAAAAATTGAAGAAGGGAGGGATAAAAAGATGGGTGAAGAAGAGAAGAAGAAAGAAACTGAGAAAGGTTTTAAAGATGTGTTTACAGACAAGATTATGGAAGAAGCCGCTAAGATGGTTGGGAAAAAGTTGGAAGGCTCAATGAGTATAGAGGAGCAACTGGTAAAACAATCAGTTGAAGAAGCACTGATGGCGAAAAAAGCAATGTTAAATAAAATTGAGGAAGCCGAGAAGAAGGCAAAAGAAGCCGAAAAGAACGCCGAGTTGCTCAAACAGAAACTAATTGAAGAAGAGAAGAATGAACTGAAAAAGATTGCAGAGACGCTACAAAGTAAATTAGAAAACTTGGAGAAGAAGGACAAGACAATGGCAATCCCAGACCAGGGATGGAACATTGCTTTACAAGCCACAAAGGAAGCAAATGAACAGGTTATGAATGCGCTGAAACAAGCGAATGAGAAATCAATTGTTGAACTAAGAACTGAATTACAATCTTTAACTGAAGAGTTTAAAAGACTACAAAAAGAACTTGGAGACCGTGATAAATTACTCGTTGAAAAAGACAGAGAAATGACAAGACTATTGACTGAGAAAGAGAAAGAACTTATACAAGAACGAATGTCAAAACGAGCAGAACTACTTGATGTTGAGAAAGAAAAATTCCGTGCGACTTTAGAAGAACTTCGACGACAAAAAGAGGAAGAAGCCAAAAGATATAGAGAACAAGTCGAGGAACTTCGAAAACAAATGATTGAGATAGAAAAGAAAAAGATGATGGATTTGAATGGATTAAAAGAGATGGTAAATCAAGTGGCTCCTGAAGCGATAAGAGAAATTGCGAAAGTCATGACTGCGTTCAATTCAGAACGTCTCATGGACAGGAAGTTTATAATCTTAAGAGAATTTGCACAGTTAGGTCTACTAAAAGACAAAGACAATAAAGATGTTGTGCTAAAGATGTTAGATTTTCTGATAGGTAATGTAGGCTCTGACAGTGGTAGTGGTCTAATGAGCCTACTAAAAGACGAGAAACAATAAAGGAGGTATTATATGTTAACAAATAGGAAAAAGGGATTAAAGGTTAAAGATATGCAGAAATTAGACAGATTAGTATTAGACACAGACACAATACCAAGCGGAATGCATAATTGTGTGAAATGTGGTAAGCCCACACGAAGCCATTACATTGATGGAAAATTTTACTGTCATGTATGTTTCGTCAATGGGCAAGATGCATCTAAAAAAGAGGTATAATTATGCCTAATGAATACCAAAAAAGTATTGCGAAACAACTTGAACTATTAGATACACCTGTAATTAGAGACAAGAATGAAACTGGTAAGGTATATAATGTAGTTGAAATAGATATCATACAGTGTTCTTTGGAATACTGTAAAGAACACAACATTATTCCTGAAGAAGAATTGCATTCTTTGTTAGACAAAAAGAAAATAGATACTTGTTTGGAATATTTTGCTACTTTAAATAATAATAATGAAATACCGATAATTGTTATTAAAGTAAAGTCTGGAGATGAAGAAAAGATGTATAGGTTACATTCAGACTATTTAGATTGGGCGTATTCAGGTAGACTTATTTATATAGTAAGTAAGGCTGTTGATAAAGAAGATAAGGTGCTACCACATGACATTGAGTTTGGGATTTTAAATGGTAAAAGATATGCTGAATTTGTATTTACAGATGAAGAGAAAGATAAACTTAAGTTATACACGGTAAAAGATGATGATGAACTGCCAGTTTTAGTGAGGAAATTTCTTAGGAATGATTTTTACAGTGGTATTTCAAAAGAGAATGTGCTAAAAGGAGGTGTAAAAGATGGTAAAAAACAAAAGAAATAAACTCATTGAAGAGGAAGAAGAAAAAAACAGAAAGATAGAACGAAGTATTATCGAGGACTGGCTGAAACTAAAAGAGTTAGAGATACCAACTATAAAAAACATAATAGAAGTTGGGAAAATATACAATATTGAAAGAACAAGTCATAAACTTGTTTCTAAAGAAGTATGCGAAGAACATGGTATAATTAGTAGGAAGTCAAAAGAATTGCTGGATATACAAGGTAATGAAATACTTTTACCAGCAGTATTAGTTAAAGTAGGTAAGAATAGAATTGAAGAATATAGACTACCGCTTGATTACACTGAATGGTGTATAACATGTGCTCTGATTGAGACAATAGAAGTTGACTTGTTCCCAAGCAAAGTTGAATTTGGTGTGTTAGAAGGTAGAAAATATGCAAATTTTGTATTTGAAAAGAAGAGGTGAGGAAAATGAGTGATGATAAGACACTTGGGTATACACCCCTTGATGGTGTTAATCCAGTACAAATCAAAAGGATGACTGAAAAGTTAGGTGGTATAAGTCCTTACTTATACTACTATATCAAAGAAAACTTTAGCAAAGAAGAAAGGTTGGAGGCGATAAAGTTGATAAGAAAAATTCAATCGATGGACATGGAAGATTTGCAGAGAGAAATAGGTATGATAGGAATAGATTTTCATAACAAATTAGCGACAGCGATTGAAGAACTATATAAGTCAGGAAAATATCCAAACATGAGCAGAATGGAAATTGCAAAAATGTTCGTAGGAACACCAGAGGCAAAAGAAAAAATCGTAGAAGAGTTCGTCAAATATGCTGATAAATATAAACATGCGATAAAACTAATTGCACCACTGATTGAAAGTTATCTACATCCAGGTAGGGTTGCAGAATATCTCAGAGCCGGTGCTCCTCTTTGGTATTACTTAGTCGTAAGTAAGCCTGGAGGTTTCGAATGGATAGCAGACATTACAAAAGAAGTCAGGAAAAGGATTGGATTACATACTGAAGAAGAAGAATATGAAAAAAACAAAGAATACTTCGAGAAAGCACTTAAAGAACTTACAAAATAATTTTTAATTTTATTTTTTTGTCTTTGACCAAAATTTATATAAGTATGTGAGATGTATTATTGTAGTGGTGATTTAATGAATTTGGACGCTTATCTCGAGGAAGTAACTGAGAATGTATATTATTTCTGTAACTTAGCTAGAGGAACTATAAATGAAACTGTGAAAGATATAGAAAAAGACTTGTTACAGTATTATTTTAAGGAAGCATGCAGTGAGTTAAAGAAGTATGTCTGGGCAGATGTTGATAGGTATGAAGTTATGCGCAGTTTAGATGGATTAGAAAAGTATGAGTTTTATATGACAGACAAAGAGAGAAAAGAGTTTTGGTTTAAAGAAATGAACGAACTTATATATAAAGACCTATACGATAGTCTTGATTACTTGTTCAGAGTAGATTGCCAGAAAAATAAATATATATCACCACAATTATTCGAGAAAGTTGAAAAATTAGCATGGGATGGATATTATAGTAAAAAATTTAAGAATATATTATGGGATTACATTGAAGATAATTTTGATACTTGCAACAAGGCTATTAATGATATTATACAGTCTGTATCATAGAGAAAAGATTGAAGGTGAATAGGATATGGCAAAATTATCTTCTAAAGTAGAACGAATGCCTGCGACTGTATACTATTTTTTTAACCTTGGTCAAGGTATACGAAAGAGATATGTAGAAGATATAATATTTAACAAATATGAGCAAAAAGCATTAGATATATATTGGCAATCGTATGGAAGTCTTGATTATCACATGTCTGACATTGAGAAAAAAATATGGCTATCAAATATGCTTAATAGAATGATTTGTGATGATTTGTCAGATGATTTAGATTACGTTAGAGACAATATACGTTATTATGACATAACTTATGATGAATTTGATTTGATTGAAGATATATGCTGGAAAGGTATAAATAGCGAGGAATTTACTAAAATAATCAAATCATATGTTAACAAATCATATATAAAATTCTTTTTATGATAAGACTTATAATTTCGAAAGTTAATAAGGGTAACTTGGGAGAAAGATGCAGTTTTACATAGGAACTGATAGTGTAAAGTTAGCGAAGTTTATATTTAATTTTACAATTCCGTTCGTGAGTTTTAATACACTTGAATATCGTAAAAGCATATTCTGTAAAGGGATAATAATAGATAGTGGTAGTTTTACGAGGATAAAATTAGGAAGAGAAGTTGCAGATTATAGAAGACTAATAGATACGGCGATAATTAACGATGCGAGAATTGTGTTTGTGCCTGACTATATGTGTGAGACGAATATCAGAGCAATTGGTGGATATTCTGTAGAAACGGCTATTCGAAGAACTACAAGGAATACAATAGACATGTTAAAATATGCAGAAAAGATTGGGTTTGATACAAAACGAATTGGAAGAGTAGTACAAGGCTGGAATGTTGAGGATTATATTCGGCATATTGATTTAATGCTGAAGAAAAAAGTTATTGAAGATAAAAAAGATTGTGTTATTGGAATAGGTAGCGTCTGTAGACGTAATGCGACATTAAATATTGTGAACATAATCAAAGCGATAAGAAAACGACTACCTAATGCATATTTACATGCGTTCGGAGTGAAAGGTGATACATTGCCTTATATCAATAGGCTTGTAGATAGTGCAGATAGTTTTGCGTGGGCGATAGGCAGTTGGCATGCAAAACGTGATGGTCGACCTGTGTGTGGTAGATTTGGATGTGAAAAGAATTGTGTACATTGTGAAGAGGCTGTTAAGATATTCTACGATAAGATGATTAAGAAGTGTAAATATTTTATCAGTAATTTGGAAATATTTTAAATATAAGACAAGCAATATAGGTAATTAGGTGATAACATGGTAGATGTAACAAGGGATATAAATAGAACTGAAATCGAGAATGCAATCAAAGTAATCGAAAAACTGCAACAAATCTTACCAGAGAAGTTTGCAATGGCGTTGGAACAGATAATTGCAGATTTAACAGAGATTAAGAAATTAGTCTCTGTAACACCAAGAGTAAAAGACATTGAAACCGAAGAAATACCAGTAAAAGAACAGAAACATGTAAGAGAACAAGAGAGTGAGAGAGAAGTTAAACAAAGAGACAATGAGAAAGATTTTGAATTTAGAAAAGATGAAGTTGTTGAGAGAAGAAAAGAAGTTAAAAGACAAATTGAAGACGAAGAGGAAGAGGATGAAGAAGAAGAAGTTGAAGTTGAAGATATTGAAAAGGATAGAGTAATAAAGTTAAGTAAATCAGAATTGAAGAGACTTAAAGAGAAAATGTTCGAAGATTAGATTAATTTACTTTTTACTTTTGTTTGCTCTTTTTCTTTTTCATTGAGTTAATGATTTCAGTAGCATTGATTGTATTTACATGAACAAATTCTCGTTCAGTCCGAATTAAAATATCAATTGTGTTATTGTTTGTATTGTATAAGTAAAGATACTGATTAGACCAGAGAGGAAAATTTGAGAATTCTTTTAACTTCTGCGATTTGTGATGTTTATCAGTAACTTGTATCCAGAAATGCTGATTATTATGATAATAAACAATATCAAAGATACCAAAAAAATCGTTGTTCTGGAACTTGACAGGTTTAGCGACATCGTATGTTATTACTCCTTGTGATTTGAGATAATTCACGACGACATTTTCCCAGAATTTACCTTTCCGATGAGTATTCATGTTTTTAGGTATTGTATTATTTGTTTAAATACTTTTACAGTCTAAAATAAAGAATAAAATAGAGGTGATAGAGGTACTTATTGTGTGTGCTTGCTTCGGAGGTCATCGGTAACTCTGCGAATACACAAAGACCTGCTCCGAAAACTACCTCAGGATATAGTTATGTATTATGTGATATTTATAAGTTTTGATAACAAGACTTGTATATATTGAAAAAAATTATATATCTTGCTTACTTATTACATAATCATGAAGATATTTAAGATACAAAAAAAGCATGGTAAGTTTAGAAAGATATATGCACCTTCAGGGAGTGAAAAGGAAGAACTGAAGATATTAAAGAATGAGTTACTTACCAGAATGATGAAGACACCAGAATTAAGAAGTCCGTATTCGCACGGTTTTTTAAAGGGTACAAATGCAGTAACATGTGCGAAACCACATATAGGAAAAAAGTTTACCGTAATGTTTGATATCCAGGATTGTTTTGATAGCGTAACACCAGATATGATAGACATATCTGCAAAGAAGGCACATATTGTATTCCATGACATTGAAAACGTAGTTAAGAAGCCAGGGTTAGGTGATGTTAACCTATTGACGAATGAGAAAACATATGCATTATGTTTTCCAGACGGTGTAGCGAGGCAAGGACTACCTACTTCTCCGTTAATCTTTGAAGTAGTTTTTTCTACTGTTGATAAGTTAATTGCTCAAGGACTACAAAAAATTGAGCCTGATATTGTATATACGAGATACGCTGATAACTTATATATTTCATTCAATGATTACAATTCGTTACCTAAAATAAAAGATGTTGTGAGAACTTTTGTTACTCGATATCGGTTTAAACTTAACGATAAAAAGACTAAAATTATGACTGAAAAGAGAGGACGGGTAATATGTTCAATTTCAGTTACGAATAATGGATTACGACCTACAAGATATACAAGACGAAGATTAAGAGCATTATCACATGTTACTACGAAACTTAAGAAAGAAGATAAATTAGTGTTAGCAGAAATGGTAGGACTAAGACTAAAAGGATTAAAAGAATGGGCAAGTTGTAAGGTACCAATTTCTGAAGAAGAAAAGAAGAAAAAACAAGAAATATTAGCACAGAGATATAAAGAACTTAATGAAGAAAATCATGCTTGGATAAGTGAATATATGAATGCTGTCAATGATGCCATAAAAATCGTAAAGTCTTACAACTTTAGGTTAGATAAATTTAGCATTGATAGACTACTTGAATTCTACAAAAGTTATAATGTCTACTATAAATATTTAGCAAAATTCAAAAGGAACATACGAAATGTGGAATTGCTACTTGAGTGGAAGAAATTACTTGGTAATAAACTAACCTACTTTAAGAGAGTAAACTTACCTTCAAACGAGTATAGTGATAGAGGATATTTTATGGTAACGAAAGACCCTGTTTATCTTGTGGGTCAGTCTGAATATACAGTGGGTTGGGGGTCATGTCATTCATTAAGTTCAACACATGAACATTATTTAAATAGTAAATGGATGCAGAAATGGAGTATTATGTGTAGTATAATCAGCGCATCATCTGCAATGTGTGGACTTTGTATTGAAAATGAAAAGAACCTCTTGGGATTTGCACGACCGAGAATGTTATATCGAATGCGTCTATATTTTGGAGATGTTAATAATATAGTTAATCCTTTGTATAAAAAGAAGATTTCGCTAAATAACAAGTATGTGATATTGTATGATAGACTATATGGTTCAGTCAATGATAAAGTTAAAGATATGTTCTATGAGCAACTTGACGATTTCTTAACAAAAGTCTATAAACAGCCTGCAATGTTTATGGATGTCTATGAAGGATATTTAATACACAATATTCCAATAAGTCTATGGAAATATCCTGAATATCATGATAATTTTCATGTAATTGACAGCGCAAAGAAACATGGTATATATGAAATAACCAAAGGAAAGAACCTGTATACTGGGTATTACTTATACTATGTCAAGAACGCAGATAATAAGGAAAGAGGTGAATAGATATGGTAAAAGAAGTGTTTGTAGACCATGGTAGGTATATATCGGTGTTTAAGAAACATGTGGATGGAGTTGCGTTGAAAGAGTTATATGGAAAGACTGGTGACGAACTTATAAATATTGTCAAAAGACTGTATTCACTTCGTACAATTTCGATGATTACAGTCTACGATAAGAGCATGACGATGCAGAAAGGATATGTTGATAGCGAAGGTGATGTGTTGGATATACAGTTACATCCGATTGACTTAGGCAAGATGCTTTTGTATCAAGAAGTATTTAATCGGATGCAGTTAAGGAAAGATGTTGAGAAATATTTTACACAAAGACAGCCTTACTTTATATTTACATCAATCCCATACGAAGTACACAAAGAAAACAATACTAAGAGTTACATATCTGAAGAGTATGCAACTGAAGTGCATGGGATTGATAAAGGCAATAAGACATTTATCATTACAGAGATGAAAGGAACAATTGATAATCTATTTACATTACTATGTCTTGTTGCAAAGGAGTATAATGTGTTAATAACAAGTATTCCAGAACGATATAACGAGGCAGTGGTTCTATACGCAATGGGATTTTATCTCAAAGGACAGAACCTTTATCTTTATAAATAATTTTTTTTTCTCATATAGTCTACCTAAAGTATTTTATATATCAAAAACAATACCGAATTGTAAGAGGGGTAAAGGATGGTAAGCAATATAAAGATTGAGAAAAATACGAATTTTGACGACAAGGAACAATTAATACGAGGAATGCACATGCTCTGGGCTGATTGGATACAGCCGATGATATATCATAGTTTCTGTAAACTAAAATCTAAACATATAGACTAAAATTTTATTTCTTTCAGACAAGGAACAATTAATACGAGGAATGCACATGCTCTGGGCTGATTGGATACAGCCGATGATATATCATAGTTTCTGTAAACTAAAATCTAAACATATAGACTAAAATTTTATTTCTTTCAGTTTAGACCGATATATTTGACGGTAAAATTAATATGTATTGTAATGTTATTATCTAATCATGGTTAGAAGTTATTTGATTAGGAATATAGGTACGAACCTAATTCGAGTTCCAAGTTGTGTGCCTACTGAAGTTCCAAATAGTCGATATATGATTTATGATACTAAATTTGAACCATTGGTATATGTTCCTAAACAAGACGTATTTAATAATCTTGACTTGATTTTGGCGTTAGTCGCTAAGACGGGTCAATTAAACAGTATGACAGCCGAAGCAGATAGATTAAAAGACAACATTAAACGAAGAAAGATACTTATAAAAAGATGGGAAGATACGAAAACAAATCTTGAAAAAATCGATGAGGTTAGTAAAGCGATACAAGACGATACACAGAAACTTTCACAACTTAAGGAACAGATTAAACAGATTAAAGATAAGTATCTGACAGTTGAGTTTGAGCCTTTCTTACTTATCGAGAAATATACTCAATCAGAAAAAAGAGTGGCAGAAGGTGAAACTGAGACACAACATGAAAAAGAAGCCCCTGATGAATATATAATGAGAATGACATTGAATAGAGAACTAGACATATTTGGAATTTTAACAAATGTTGTTGGTGTGTGTAGAGCATATTTCCTCGAACATGTTAAGACAACTGCAGTAAAAAAGAAGTTTAATATTGTAAATCTTCAGATTGAGTTTAAGGAAAAGTTACTGTTTAAATGTATAGACAAAATTGAAATTAATATAGATGTTACAAGATACTTAGGAATGATTGACGGAACTAAAGTTGAAGTTGCTTCGACAGGTAGAGATATGATTTCCAAATTCTTATTCCCATTCACAGTAAATTTCTCGTTTAAGAACGCTTTGCTGAGGAAAGACGTTCAGAAGACGTTAGTAAATCAGCTAGATGTAATAAGAACAATGAAATTCGAAGTTGCATCTGCGTTTGCAATTTGATACATAAATTTTTATACTTTTACGACTTTTATAGTTACTGATGTCATTAAAAGTTAATTATGTCTGCATAGATAACTTAGGATTAATATGGCTAATAGATAATTTAGCAGATGAAGAAAATGTAGAACATTTTTTATATAAATATACTTCCAACCTTATATATGAGATTGATAATTTAAAATCAAAGTTATCAAAGAAATCAAAGTTATCAAAGGTAGACCTAGCAGTTTTAACTTTTACAGAAGATGGTAATCCGAATAATGAAAAGTATAAAAGAGTATTAAGACGACTAAAAAGAAGTGTATTACATGATTTATTACCAGAGACACATAAAATATACATTCAATCAGATAATCGCATAGTAATGTCATTATATGGAGTATTTCCATATGTCCAAAATTATTATCCTGAAATTGATTTTAAAAAATCTTTTGCTAATATAATAGATACCTTAGATATGTTTTATTCTATTGATGAAGACACTGGTGAAAGAGATATAGTATTGCCTAATGGAAAAAAAGTTTATTATTTATATGAAATTAATGCAGTGGCATTAGGAATTGATTTAAGTTATAATATGAATGAAATTAACGATTTTACTTTGACCTCATATGAATTTTATGAATTACCATTTGATATAATTGACGGATATTATAGATATATTAATGTTGGATTAAATGACCATCCTTATAGTGTGCTTGCAAGACAATTTAATGGACTTGAATTTGGAGTAGATGCAAATGTTCCAATACTATTAATTACTCAAGGAAATACAAACCTTTTTGAAATTATCGATGGATATTTCAAAAAACATGCAGAAGTCATAGACTGGCTCAAAAGTCAAAAAAGTATAAGTGTTCATGAGGGCAAAATTACTCATCCACGAGAAGGTTTTTATACACTGGGTTGGCTATTTTTTTATGCAAGCGGTGGTGTACCTTATGCAATAGAGAATGGTGTTAAGAGAGGAAGATTTGATGAATTCTTTGCTGATTTTTATAGTATTAGTCAGTATGATGATAAAAATGTGGCCAAGGTTTCATTATCAAATAAAATAATACCTTTGAAAGATATACAGTCTGAAGGAACTAAAATTAGTTTAGATGGCATTCCAGTGGCAAAGAAAATCAGAGATGTAATATGTCAGTTTACTTGGGGTACTTCTGATAGAGTTTCAAGAGAGAGAGACAAAGAGTGTTTTGTACTAGATAAAAGGTTAAATTCTGATAGTTTATTTAGTAGTAATGGTATATACCCATATGCGTATTTATGTAGACAAATTGTAGATGAAATCTTAAAAGAATATGAAGAAAAACATACTGTTGAGTGGACTAACAAAAAGATTTTTGCTTTATTCTTATCAGGATGTTTTGAAGAAGATTTAAATAGTGTCGGGAAATATTATGAAATTAGACCACTATTACCTTTAGTTGAAGATGTTAGAAGTAAATATAGTGATGATGTGATTACAAAGATATTGGTAGAAGAGTTCTTCAACTATGAGAATTGGCTAATGCATTATAGAACACTTAAACATCGAAGTAAAATACCATTCGGAAAGACAAAATATGAATTATTTGTCTTACGAGGAATATATTTAAACACATATAAACCATTTATTCTGATATATATAGATAGACCAAAGTTACTACATGGTATTGTATTGGATTTGGACTTGCATTTAATATCACCTGTAATAGAGTATTTTCATAATTTTAGAGATATAATAGATATAATGATTTTCGATAACGATATAAGTCAAGGACTTAAAGACTATTTGTATAAAATTCTTAAATTGGATACGGATATTGAAAGTAAAGAGTTGGGAAATAAATTATTCGAAGAATATATGAATGAAGGAATGCTTACTTTAGTAAAAGACGCTGGGATAGAAGATTTTGTGAATGACAATATCGATGATATTACAAAGAAAATCGCTGATTTATTCTTATCACTATAAATGATAGTTTTTTATACTTTTATAACTTTTATAGTTAATGATGTCATTAAAAGTTAGTTATGGTTATAAAGACATTGAAAGTCCTGTGGGGCTTCTTAATCAGTTAAGAGATAAGGAGATTATCCCTTCCTCTATGTGGTTGTTTACTTCAAGATTGATAGATGAGATTGATAGTATAAAGACTGAGTTACCAAAGGTAGACTTAGCGGTTTTAACTTTTATTGAAGATGGTAATCCGAATGATGAAAAGTATAAAAGAATTATAAAATACCTTAAAGATAGTGTATATCATCAATATTTGCCAGATGAATATAAATTATATGTTGAAAAGGATAACAGTATAGTAATATCATTGTATGGAATATTTCCATATGTTCAGAATTATTATCCTCAAATCGAATGGAATAAGTCTTTCCTGAATATAATAGATACTTTGGATATGATTTCTTCACTTGTTCGAAAGACTGGTGAAAGAACTGTAAGGTTTCCAAATGGTCAAGAGATTAGGTACAACTATGAAATTTTCGATAACGCATTAGGAATTAGGTTGAAATATAGTGAGCTTCTAGCTAACGATGATACTTTAACACGTGAAGAGTTTGAAGAGTTACCGTTGAGTATAATAAAAGATTACTATAGATATACAAATGTAGGTATAAATTCACATCCTTATGAGTTACTTGCACGATATTTTGCATCTTTAGACCCTTGGGAGAACACTGTAGATATTCCAATACTTCTAATATCTCAGGGTAATACTAATCTTTTTGAGATTATAGATGGATACTTTAAAAAACTTAAAGATGTTATCGATTGGATTAAAAGACAAAAAGGTTTTTATGAAGCGGAACTTCCTTATATCAAAGATGGTATTAAGAAAGAAGGAACTTTATTCTTTTGTATAGATGGTAAATTTTTCCAAGAACCTGTAACAATCGAAGAAGACGACTTTCAAAGAACTGCTAAAGTATCAATATCAAATAAAATAATATCACTATATCTATCAAATGTTTTGAAAGTAGGTAAAGAAATTTATTATAATGATGTTCCTGTGGCGAAAAAAATCAGAGAGATAACTTGCCAAATGGTCTATGGTACTTGGAAAGATAAACTCGAGCCTTATTATTCGCCAAAAAAAGTATTAAGCACAGAACCATCAGAAGGTTTCTTTAGCGTATTTCACTACGCTAATAAATGTGAACAAGTCGTCGATGAAGTAATAAAAGAGTATCAAGAAAGACAGACTGTAGATTGGACTTCGAATAAGCTTTTTGCTCTATTTGTATCAGGGTGTATAGGGCATGATTTAAATGATACAATACGATTATCACATCATGTTCCATTATTACCTTTGGTTGAGGATGCCAGGAGAAAATATAGTGATGATATGATTGCTAAGATGTTAGCTGAGGAACTTCTCAAACATGAAAGTGAATTAGAAGATTTTGCATTTAGAAACAATGTTAAGATTACGCCATGGGGACAAAAAAGTAGTGATTTGTCATTAGTAGTATTACGAGGATTACATTTGGAAACATATAAGCCATTTATTCTAGTAAATTTTGATGACATATCACCAACTTTTCCAACTGAACAGATAGCCAATCGGATTAGTAACATAATAAATTATTTGGAGAAAATGAAATATAGATTGAATGATATGAGAAATAAAAAATTAATAAGTCAAAGACTTAGAGATTATTTAGATAAAATTCTTCAGTTCAATCAAGTTGAATATAGGGGCAAAAAGTTGTTTATGAATTACATGAATAACGGAATGGTAACTTTGATAAAAGACGCTGGTATAACCGATACCGATTTAGAAAAAGAGGACATAGATGTAATTACTAAAAAAATAATGAATTTCTTTTTATCACTTTAAGTTCGATGACCGATTTTAAAAAAAGATTAAATAGATGTAATTCAGTATGATTACACCTAACGATGACGTTAAGAGTTGCTATAGTCAAAATACCTTATAAATTTAGGATTGACAGATATATTTTATCTAAGAGATATAGTCTTAAATCAGATTATGATGATATATTATTTCGTAACCTGTCTGATTTATATCGTAAGTTTAATTTTGATATTACAAAGGATGACCGATTAGCATTGTTTATAGGTCTAACAAAAGATGGCGGAGAAAATGATGAGATGTATGCTCGTGTTCTCAGGTTTTTAGGAAATACAAATTATAGTCTCGAAAAGTCATTTGAAAAAGATGAGGATGATGTTTTTATTTATGAAGTAAATAAAATAAATGACAAAAAGATGAAATTTTATTTTGAGACGAAGAACGAGATTTCGGCGTTGCTTGATTTGTCATTAATAGCATGGTTCTACAACAAAGATGATGATATAAAGAAATCAGTTGAGAAAGCGTTAATATCAATTGATAAATTTATTCAATATGAAGATGGGAAACAAATACAGAAAGAATATCTGTTACGAAATGGAATACCGATTATTGCAAATTTTACTGTTGGTAAAAACAATGAAAATATAATGTTAAACTATAAATTAACACTCATGTTAAAATCCCTACCTGAATTTAATGATGTGAAAGTCTTATCTCAAGAATTATTTGATTATGATTTAGACTTATGTATGTTTGTATTAAGGGAACTGTATGAAATGAAAGAATTAAGTTTACATCCCAATAAGTTAATTTCCTTAGATTGTTATATAAATCGAGACGGAGCGTTTGAAGTTTCATTAACTCTTTTAATGTTAAGAGACTACTTATTCAAGTTTAATTTTGATTTTCTAAGTATTTATATAAACTGGTTTGAAGAATATATAAAAATATTAGAACTAATTAGATTATACCGAATTGGCAAAGATGTTTTCAGACCACTCACAAGTTCGGTGTCTTATCCTGAACCAACGAATAATTATGTACTTTTGGTTTCAGACGAAGAAACAGGATTTTACGAAAGAATACTAAAACTTGGTAACGATGAATATCGTTATGGAAAATTTGGAATATTTAAAGCAGGAGTGTATTTACATGGTGATATAGATGGATTAATATGTCAAGTCCGACTTGGAGACCTTATCAGACCAATACAATCAGGAACAAAAATCAATCTACTTCAATATGATGAATTGATAAAATTCAATGGTGTTAATATAATGACAAAAGAAGATAATTTACTTTTATCAATTAAGTATAATTGTGTCAAAAGAAAAGGTAATCTGTATGAACATATTAGTTCTTTAGATGAAATCAATAACATTAAGGGAGTTGTGTCTGGTGAAATATCGTGTCTGGCTTATTTAAAAAAGATATATGATAAACTTCAGCAAGAAGAAAGAATAGAATGGACACCTGAAAAAATAACTGCGGTATATGTTATTGGAATGTGTGAAAAGTCTCTGAACAAAGGATTAGGAAAAAAATACCGAGAGGAAATTGAAAAAAGATATACAAGAGCACAGATTGCTGAGTTTATCGCAGATGTTGTCTCTGAATATGAAATCAAATACCTTCAGTTGGTATTACAGTCAAACAATTTTGTTGTGATTAGGTTTAATAATTTTGATATACTTATAGTAAAAGCATACAAGCAAGATACTTTGAAACCAGTAGTGATATTATATCCATTACGAAAATTAAAGTTGGATAATGGTAATTTTATTCGACCTGAATTTCAAAAAGAACCAATCTGGATTATTAGAACTCATTCGATTGGTGAAATAGAGCGATTTGCAAATCTTACAAATATTTTTGGCTATTACTTTTTAGATGTCGATGATGTACTTAAATTATTAATTGATGAACGAAGAATACCAAAAGAATTATATGACTTCTTTGATGAAAGCCTAAGATTACGAGATTATATGAATAAACGTGAAGAACTGAAGAATTTATATTTTAAAGGTCGTATGGAAGCAGATAAAAAACTTGATAATTTACGCATCGAGTATGGAAGGTGGTATGTGAAAGAAGGGATGAAAGAATTTCTTTCGCAGATGAACATAAGACCAAATGAGCCTTTGGTTAATATCGCAAGAAAAATCTTGAAATTTTTCAGAGAAAGATTTGGAGTACATTGATAGTCAAGTAAATAATTAAATAGTAGCAAAGGTAATTCTACTAAATAATGACGCTGAAAGTTAGTATACTTAAATTACAAGTTCAAGGAGATGAAATTGAAAATCAGAAAGAAGAATTAGAACATCTGTATGGTTTAAAAAGTGAAGAAATTGAATTTATGATGGCAAGGTTATCTAAGATATACAGTTTTTATCATCAAAAATCTAACGAGAAACTTTTGTTGTTTCTAAAACTAATAAAAGATGGTGGTAAAAACGATGAGGTATATCAACGAGCGCTAAGATTTTTAAAGAACTCACGTTATAATCTTCGTTATTCATTACCATTCAGAAATCAAGAGAATTTTAACATACAATTTTATTCAGAGACAAACGAAGAGATATCAGTTTTATTAGATTTTACATTACTTGCATGGTTTTATAATTCGGAGGCACAGGATGTTAAGCAATCCGTTGAAAAGTTATTAATAGCGATTGATAAGTATAGTCAATTTTATACACCGCAAATACCGAAACAATATATGTTACGAGACAAAACGCCATTCACGATATATTATTCTAATATGAGAATTGACGAGCAGTTGCGAGTATATTACAATATAAAATTAGCATCAAGACGACAAGAAAGAGAAATTGATATTCGATTTATGTCTGACTGGTTCGATTTTGATTTATTAAAGTTTGATGATAAAAACATGTTCGATAGTGATTTAGATTTATGTAATGATGTCATAATAAGACTATATTCATCTCAGTCGAATAATCCACATCCTTATTTTATATTTTCATCAGCCAGTCGGCGAAGATTGATGGAAGATAAGTTTTCTGCTGAGGTAACACCTTTACTTTTTGGAGACTACTTATTCCAATATAACTGTGATTTCATGGGAATTTATATAGGGTGGTTCGAAGAGTATCTGAAGGTTTTAGAATTAATCAGATTACATAGAAACAGTAAAAGGGGATACTTGCCAATCGATAAAAAATATTTTATGGAATTTTCGAAACAATATGAGCACTTTCCCAGTTTCGGATTTATAATTGCAAATGAAGATACAGGGTTCTACGAACGAAAGATAACGCTTCGTGAAAATGAGGATGTCCAAGAAGGTCTGGACGATTACAGTAACAGATATGGAATTAGTTTGGGAAAACGCATATTGAACACGGATATGACTGGGATAAAGTATGATATAGTTCTTGGAGATAGTTTAAAAACAGCACAATCTGATACTGATAAGAATACAATAAAGTATAACGGTAAAAATGCGTTTTATCTTGGAGATAAGTTATTGTTATCAATCCGTATAAGTTATGCAGTCTTAAAGCAAAATAAGTGTATTGTTGTCGAACGTGGTCATGAATTCTCTAACTATAAAGGATATGTTGATGGTAAATTAGATTGTCTTGCTTACTTTAAAAGGATTTTTGAAGGACTTAAAGAAAAGATGAAGATAAGATGGACTGCAGAACAGATTACAGCAGTCTATCTGATTGGATTAGTAGAGAATTCTTTAGAAAGCGAATTAGTAATGAAATATCGGCACGAGATTGAAGCAAAGTATACACGTCAACAAATTGTCAGTTTCATTGCAGACACAGTATCAAGGTTAGAACTTCAATATCAACAAACTCTATATATGACGATGAATTTAGTTGCGATTGAACTGAACAATCTATTCATTTATGTAATGAGAGCGTATAAACAAGACACTTTAGAGCCTGTCATCATAATTGTCCCTGGATTTAAGCAAGAATTTGAAAGACAAAATTATATACCTCCAGTTAATAGAAAAGATCCAATTTATAAGACGCATGTTGATGTTACTTTTCGAACTTACCGTGAAAAAATGAAAGAGCACATGAACATATACAATAAATGGGCAATTAGAGTTAAGCATGAACTCGATAGTTTACTGTGGTATGAAAAAATACCAGAGACATTCTATCGGTTCTTTAACGATAATCTTAGGTTACAGGAGTTTGTGGATAAGTATGAGAAAACCGAAAATGATAATGAAGCAGACCAAATATCGCTCGAATATGGGCGATGGTATATAAAAGAAGGAATGCCAAGATTGTTATCGATAATGAACATTAATCCAAATGAGACATTAGTTAACATCGCAAGGAAAATAACAAGGTTCATGTTAGATAGATTTGGAGATAAGTTAGACTATCCAAATTTAATTTAAAATTCCTATTTTCCTTTGCATTATACAAACGAACTCTGTTAGGTAAAGGGGAATGATTGTAGAAAAGAGTTCGTGCGTCTAATGCAAAATAAAGTGTGTTCTACGCAAAGTACCCAAAACTATTTAATCTTATAACTTAATTAACATAACACATGGAGGGATTGGCATGTCAAAATCAACAGTTGAAGAAGTATCAGATTATTATAGGTATTTGAACGGTATAAAAATTGTCGAGACTGCACTGAGTGATAATATATTTTCAGTCATAAATGAAAGAGATGAGATAATATCAAGGATTATGACATTGCAGGAATTTGTACTGTTAGATAATCTTGAACGCTTTGAACTTCCACTTAAGGAAATTAAGTCTTATATGGACAAAATCAATGAACTATTAAAAGAGTTCTATAGACATCTGGATAAACTTAGACAGGGTCTGACTTTAAGAATTAAAGAAGAATTTCAGTTTCAAGACTTGACTGTTGATTACCACCATTGTCTGACTGCAATATATCTAATATATTTGACAAATTCTAACAATTTCGACAAGCAGATTACATTAACATTATTTAGGAACTGGATTGCGTTTAACAATCAGTTCGGATTAGTAAAAAGCAACAATCCGCAAATTCGAGACGAGGTAGTTAGTAAGTTAGCAAAGTTACGAGATGAGTTTCAAGAAGATTATAATAACATTGTTAAGCAAAAGAACATGGTCTTAAATTTATTGGATGAATATATGTCTAAAGTTCAGGAACTAGCTGAAATCATCAAAACTCAAGAAGAAGATTGGAAATATAATAGATTATCGTTGAAAAAATTATGGAAGAAAGTTTTAGAAAAAATAAGGAGATAAAAAAACTAAAGAGTATACAACATAAGATATATGTTGTTATCGTCAGGACACATTCGATATTTATCTAATTCAAGCGTTTAAGTAACGCTTGATGTGTCCAGAACACTACCATACTCAAGAATACAATCACACTCAAGAACACTACCACACTACAAAACGCTACCACACTCCAGAACACTACCACACTCCAGGATACTATCACATTCCAGAACACTACCACACAGTAAAACACTGCCACACTCCAGAATACAATCACACTCAAGAATACAATCACACTCCAGAACAATATACGATGTGGTAGTTGTTTATCAACACAGTTTTTGCATATTTTTTCTTCATATTTCATTTTTACACCTCCAATACCTCCAATTTTAGATTTATAGGTTATGTACACCGTATCCGTTCAAGCCAAGAATAAATGAAGTCTCGGCTTTTTTCTCTTTGGCTCTTGTGATATAATAATTATCAAGACATTTTCTGATTTCATTTTCAATCTCATTATGGATAAGACATACTGCTTTCACTGCACTTTCATATGACTTAAAGTATTTTGTTCTATCCATTTTCCATATTCCTTTTTCTGGATAGAATGTCAACATTGAATAGTCCAAGTAAATAGAAGATACTTTAAAGCCATCCAGCTCGTGGATGTCCCAGAGACAGTAATGTGAGCCTTGGTCTTTAACTTTATCTTCGTAATCACAGATGATTTGGGATGTGACACCCCATTTTTTGAGTTCTTTATCAAACTCACACTTTGTGAGTACTTCAATACTTTTTGGTGCATATCCGATAACTGATGGGTCATCGGACGACTGAAGTATTGGTTCGTTCGCTTCGCTGGCACACTTTGGTTTATTTTTTGTTTCTTTATTTTTCATCTTTATCCCTCCATTTTTGTTTTCTGCTTAATGTATATGAAAGCACTAGTATTTAACATTTAACAGGAGGTCAGTGAAAGTGAAAGTAAGATTTCGTCGAAAAAGACAGTGAAAGTAAGATTTTTTACCGTCGTGAAAATCAGAGTGAAAGTAAGATTTCCTAATGTAAACTAATGCAACGAAAAACATTAAATACTGACAAAACCATTTGGGTATCAAGGTGATTTGGTGAAATATGAAGTAAACTATATTTTCAGACATCTAGGACGTGGCGGAAATTTCAACTCATATCGAGAAGAACTAGAAGACTTTTATCTTCAATATTGTCATAGAACAGAATGGAAATCTTTTGGAGGGTTCTTAAGGTTTCTAATTAATCAGGCCTATGAAGAACTCAAAGATACTGAAGATAATTATACCATCTTTGCAGGCGTTGTGAATACAATTCTTTCATATTATGATGAATTGTATGAAATGATTGATGAGATTGAAGGTGATGAGTTTTGGATATTCGATTAGATTTTCAAATCGAAAAGAGGCTTTTTAAAAGACTTAATAAAGAGTTTGCGTTGAGCATCAAGAAAAATCCAAATGTCTTCAAACCTCTTTTTCAGAATGAACTCTTGGTAGAGTTAGAACATTCTTCAAATTACTGGAGGATATTCACTGGATGGAAAAAATATTATCTAACTTATCACGGGAAACAAGATGAGTTCTGGAAATTTTCACCTCTTTCGGCAAAAAACATTAAGTTCGTTCAAGATGATAATGATTTTAGATTTACACTCGTAATTAATCGAAAAGACAAATATAAATTGAAATTGATTACACTTATATGTGATGATGATTGATTATCTTATTATAATATTATTGTTTTAGTCATGCAGTTGATGTAAAAATATAAGTTATTGAAGACAGATATAATATCTGGGAATAGATATGAAAAAGAACTTTAAAAGTTACGATGATTATTGGCAATATCTTCAGGAAATTGAAGAAAACGAGAAGTTAATTAAGTTACTCGAAGAGAGAAGAAAAAAAGAGATTGAAGAGATGGAACGTAAAAAGAAAGAAGAAAAAGAACGAGAAGAACGAGATAAAGCCAGAGTGTATAAGCCAACGCCACAAATATATAAGTTTGAACTATAACTATTCTTCTTCATCAATTATTTTATTGCTGTTAGACTTCTTGTTTCTGAATTCTGGGAATTTATTCTTAAGTTTCAATAAGACATCAGAACAGTCTTTTTTCGACAAGTGCTCTAACAATTCGATATTTTCCTCAATATCGACCAGTAATGCTTGAATATGAAACATAGTACTGTTCATCGTTTAACCAGATTTGTTATTGAGTATATATAAGTTATCTTGAAAATAAAAGTAAAAAGTATGGATGTTGACTTTGTCGGTGAGCAAGGATGGTGATGGAGCGAATTCAAAACACATCTTACCGACAAAGTCTATTTATCGATATTACATATCAGAATATAAAGGTTTCTTATTTTTTCGTTATGAAAATGTCTGATTTACCGTTTCTTCTTCGAACCTGATTAAATCTTCAATGATTTTACCTGCATCTAAGGCTTCTGTAATCGTCTCTACTTTATCATTCAAGACCTTACCCAATTTCTCGTCAATTGTCTTCGGTATGACGCAAGTCCATGTCGTCGTCTTATTAATCTGTCCAATACGATGTATCCTATCTTCTGCTTGGAGAAAATCTGCAGGTCTCCAGGGTAGTTCTAGAAACATGACATCGCTGGCAACTTGCAAATTAATTCCTGCTGAACCTGCTCCGAATGTCGTGATGAACAACCTCTTCTCTAGGTCGTTTGTAAACTGTGAAACTGCGTTTTGCCTTTCTTCTGCACTTTCAACGCCTGAGAAACCAACTACATAAGGCTTGAACTCTTCTTTTATTCTATCCACAACGAACCTATGATGTGCAAAGACAACTAACTTTCGTCTCTCTAAGTCAAAATCATGTATCCATTCGATAGCACCTTCGAGTTTACATTCTGCCGCTAACTGTCTCAGTTTTGTCGTCAACTGTAACTCGATTGCTTCAGGTTTCGGCACGCCTACAAGTTCGATGAGTTTCTTTTCTGTTTCTGCGTCGAGCACAAGCTCTCCTCTTGCAAACTTTTTATAAAGTCCTTCAACTAACTTATAGTCTTTGAACTTCTCTTCGTCAGGCTCGATTGGAACTATTCTCCGTGCTTTTGCAGGTAGGTCTTTGAGCACATCTTCTTTTAGTCTTCGTATCATTACAGTGCTTCTGAGAATTGTGTTCAGTTCGTTAAGATTATCTGCGCCATCATAAGTCTTAATCATTCTCCCGCCTGGAATGATTATCGTATGCGGTTTACAATATCGTTCTCCAAATTTAGCAAAACTCTTGAACATCGAAGGCTGGAGCATGTGTAAGATTGTCCAGATTTCACAGGGTCGATTGAGGATTGGAGTTCCTGTCAGTGCAATGATATGAGGGATGTCCTTGCTAAGTTCAATTGCACTTCTCGTCCGAATGGCTTTTCTGTTCTTCACATAATGCGCTTCGTCAAGAACTAATATTTTTGCGTTAAGTCTCTTTAAGTTATCTAAATGCTCTGTTAAGATTGAATAACTTACAATAATCACATCGCCTGAATAGTCATTATCAGTTGCGGTCTTAAGTCGTCTTGTCTTGATTTGACCTTGCGACCATCGGTTAATTTCATATTCCCAATTGATTGCTACTGCTGATGGACAGACTACTATCACAGGTCTTTTGTTAGGATGTAAGAGCATATATGCAATTGTCTGTATTGTCTTACCGAGCCCCATCTCATCAGCCAATAAAGTTCGTCCGTTCGTCTTTTCAATATATGCAACGCCGGCTTCCTGGTAAGGATAAAGCGTCAGACCTGGTGGTAAAGGTATTATTCCACTTGGTTTATTTGCCTTACTTATTTCGTAAAGTTCTCGTTTCTTCTTTTCTGCCTCGTCAAATGCGTTCATTAACAATTCGATTTTATCTTCGTCAACAACTTTCCACTTAAAAGTCTTCGCCAGACCAAGCAAATCTACAATCTCTGACTTTTTCGTTGGAGTTATAATCCAGATTTTTAGATTGTTATCCCACTTGTGTTTTGAGAACGATTTTAAGTTACCAACAATCTCTGGGTCATACTTCGTCTTGATTGAAATTACATTTCCATCACAGTTCACTCTTCCAAGATAATATTTCTCAGGCTTCGGAGGCTTCTCAACTTCTCCAAATATCTCTTCAACAATCTTTACCATGTCTTCGTATAAGTCAAGAGTAACATACCAAGCACGTTTTGAACTGCTCCAGTGTGCTCCAATCTCTTTTACCATTTGTATAAATTTCTTGTCATAAGGTGTATATGCATAAAGATAATCACCTTCGATAACTAATTCGACGCTCATTGTTACCACAGTATTTCAAATGCAACTGCATTGTATATAATTGTTATTCCCAAATGCATACGAACTTCTCGATATGTATCATAATTTTTTTAAATTCTCTCTGTCAAATCTCTCGAGAGGTCTCATCTTATGCCCTTTAAACATAACCCATGAGAAATCCTCAGGATTAACAAAGGGTATCATATAATGTATAAAATTATCAAACCACTTTTTTCCTTTTTCTTTTGACATCGTAGTATAAATATCAACATAATAAGTGTTCATTCGGTCTTCGTTCGGCTCAATCTCAATATGTTCAATACCTTCCTCTCTTAAATCAAGTTTATCAAGTTTCCATTTAAAGTTTATATAATCAAAGCAATCCATCTTAATGATATAAGACAATTTAGTTAAATTTTCCTTATGTTCAATGAATTGCACACGCATATTCTGACCTCAATCATTGTTATGGAGGTAGAATAATATAAAAGTTATCGCAATAGTTTCAAATGTTATTGACAACAATTTAAAGAAACAATGAAAAACATTAAATACTTATAAAACTATACGGTTTCTAAGAGGTGATAAATTGGCAGAAAAACAAATCTATCTGCTCAACTCGGCGATGATGCCGGTTGAGGGAAAATATGAACTAAGAAAAATAACCATACAAGAGTTCGTGAACAAAATCAAACAAACTACTGGTATCGTTTCGTATATTCGGTATGAGAAGAACATAGAACTAATAAAAGATTGGACAGGTATTGAATTTAAACCCAATGCAGGCGAACTGAAAGAATTATCGAAAGGAGACATCATGCTCGTAATGAAACTTAACTATCGACCACCCACAACTCAATTAAAAACTGACAAAGCACAGCAAGATGCCCTAACGACAAATGATTTCACATTTTACGAATGTGAGTATCTTGGTCAGTAGTCTTTTTTTTTATCTATTTTTTATTCTGTTCTGATTTTATTCAAAACTTAATGAAACTTAATTCTTGAGTTGCTCAGAGAGAAAGGTCTCAATGGAGGGAGAAAGATGGCTTTGAATTCTTACAAAACAATCTTCTTTTTAGACCCTTCGCCCTGAGCAATTTGTATATGATTATCATAAATATAAATAACTTAAGGTCATTCGTTTTGTTATACATTATCACCCAAGGTTAAATCAACAAAAGTAATAAATAACTCTGATATCACTTTTAGTTCCTGGTATTGTTATGAACGTTCAACTTCCTATTTCTGACGACAAGTCATTCAATACAGATATGAGTTATGAAGATGCAACGAAGGTATTTAATTTCTACATGAACAACAAATCAAGACTACAAGGAGACCTTCTTGTCAGTCGATGCGTAGATGGACATCCCTGGTTTGTGTTTCGTCCTTCGTCGTTAGATACATGGTCTTGGCGTCGTCTTTTCGATAATGAAATTGTATTTGATATCGACCTGAAAGGACTTATCGGTAAAGAAGAATATAAGAAAAATTTAGAAGGACTGCCTTTAGATGTTTGGTTCTCAGGATGTTATATCGGAGAAAAATTGACTAGACTTCTTTCAAGAGACAAAATCCCACATTGGTTTACATATTCAGGTGGAAATGGCGTACATATACATATTTTCTACGATAAGACAGGACTACCTGACAGACCTGCTCATGTGCTCAGAAGTGCATTGGCTCGTGGTATTGCACATATAACATTCGCTGAAATCGACCCTTTCATTATCAACAACATCATTGACTGGCATGTGATTGACAGTAAAACACATCTAATACGAGAATTCGGCTCTGGTAAGAAAAAAGGATACAGAAAGACGATACTTGACCAGTGCCCTGCCAAGTTCGAACAACTTGAAAATGTGTTTAAACTCCCAGAGAAAGTCAGTCTTTGGAAACCTACCTTCGACATCGAAATGTTGCTTACAATTCCATTCTCGCAGACGATTGAAAAGAAAGAGCACAAGCCAAAGAAAAGTAGATTTGCTCAAGACCTGAAAAATGTTCAAGTGTATAACAGAATAGACTTTGTCAAAGCCGACCTGCCACCATGTCTTCTTAGTATGTATCAAAAGTTCGAAGACTGTAAGAGAGAACAAACGAAGTTTACATTACCTCATTTCGCAAGGTTTGCTTTTACGATATTTCTGTTTCGAATGGGATGGAACTTAAACGAAATTGCTACTATTTTTGAATGCATGGAAGACTATAGCGAGACTTATACAAAATATCAGATTATACACATTATGTGCAATGACTACAAAATGCCAAGTTGTCCAAAAATGCAAATGTTTAACTTATGTCCAAAAGGTATACAAGGATACTGTCTTCTAACTGACCATACATTTGCAAAATCACCTATACAAGTCGTGTTAGATAATGTAAATACCAGAACTCCTGTAAAGTTGACAAAAAATTAAATATATCTCAAAAACTGATTAACTTATCATGACAAAGAAAAAGCAAGAAGATGATAAAGTAGAGACTATTGATTTACATTCATGTTTAATATGTCATTGTCAACTTTCAAAAGAAGAGAAGAAGAACCTATTTTGTAATAACTGTAGAATTAAATACTATTCGAATGAACAAAGAGACAACGACAGTTCTTGGTGCTAAACTAAATCACCCAACTTTTTTTAGGACAAAAGTATATATCAAACTACTGTTATATACTTCTCTCAATGTCAGAAAAGCAACAAATTAGCAAAAGAAATAGAGTTTGTCAACTTTGTGGCAAACCGTTGGATAACAATTACGATAAGATATTCTGCGTTGATTGCCTATCTGGACTTGAGATTATCCCATAGAATGCTTAAAATCGTGCCTAAAATCGCTTATAACGCATTTTCTCACTTAGGCTGATGTAGACTATCAGATGCTTATAATCGTTTTAAATTTGCAAAAAGAAACTGCAATTTGCGCATTTTACAGCACAACTGCAGTGATTTTAAAGACAAAGTCGCTCAATGACATATGTTCTGATAATTCTATTCCATCTTTAAAGATAACTACATGAATTCTATTATCATAGAAATAGTCAACATACCACGATAATTTAAAGGTCGGATGGTATATCTGAACGTCAATTAATTTTATGATGCTACGAACTGGTAATACTAAATCTACCAATTGAATATATGTATGGTCATATCTCAATGTAAATTCTTTTACTGTAGCATTCTTGAAATCAGTTATGCTCTTCATGTCTGACCATATACCTTCTTTATATGTCGAAGAATTATTATCTTGAAGTGCAAAATAATAACTTATTGTAAAGTTATACCAAAATTGACCGTGATGTTCACCTGTTGAACATATTCCATACAGTATTTTGTTATCAAAGTTGACTTGATTATCCATTATGGGACACATTTGACTTCCTGTCAGTAATTTTTCATCGACCCGCTCAAACATGTCTGATGTAGTTTTATCATCAAATACATTTCGAGTAGTCCTGTATAGACAAGCATCCTCTGTTGCTATATATAATCGACCTACACCGTCAAATGAAATTCCATACCCAGTCATGTTTCCAAATACACTTAAGCTAACATGAACTGTTCTTAAACTTCCATCATCGAAGTTGTAAACTGCATAGTGGATTTCACCCCCCCGTTGATAAGCCCACACAATCTTGTTTCCATTACACACAGCCATCCCTGGTACTCCATATGACATCGATTTTGCACCTAAACTTTGTACTGTCCCCCAGACACCGTCTCTGCATACATTGTATTTCAAATCACCATTGAATTTACTGCTCCAACATGCAAACATATTTCCAGAATTTCCTTCAATCCCAGAGACTATATTTGCTAATCCACCATAACTCGGAGTAATGATTGTTGCTCCATCTAAAGTGTAACCATATGGTGACTCACCCAAAGGTGATAATTCCAACAATCCGCACGAATATCTTTTTCCTGTAACTCGAAAATTCCCACCGCCAATACTTTCTGCAAATAGTATACTTGCAATTGAACATCCTTGGTTATTGTCATAAACTATCGAGCATGAATTTGTCAATCCAGTTGCATTTAATTGTATATCAGAACCATACCAATTAAATGTCCTTTCCCTTACGTCAAAATATAATGCATATCCCAAAGGACCTGATGTTGTTCCCATTGCTACAAAAATGTCGATATATTTGTCAGAACCTGGGGATAAATTAACACAAGCATCCATACAAATATTTCCACTGAGAACAATATAAGTTGTATCGTTTAATAGAACTGAAACTACATTATCTGGGTCAGAGAACGTACAGCAATTTAAGTAGACTTTTGGAGTAAAATTCTCATCTGAAGTTGTTAAATAGAATATAAAGTCGTCTCTACTTATGTAACCAACATTTGACGCAGGAATTCTTTTTAGAACTTTACTCCATCCCCAGTAAAAATAAGCAGTTGCAAATATAATCGTAGGGTCAATGATTAAAGGATAGTCTTTTTCCGTTAGACTGTTAATCTCGTTCTCATCGTAGTTCATGTATATTTTATTATCCTCAATCGTGTATTTGACATGAATTTTCTTACCTGTTCTACTATCTCCAACTTGGTTCGGATATGTACATACTACTTTACCTTCATAAACTATATTTACCCCTGAAGAATTCTCAACTGTCTCGAACCCCTCAGGTAAAGTTAACAGAAAAGGATATTTCATCTGCGTAGGTCTTGAGTTAACTGTCAGAAACATCTTTAATTCGTTCGGTTTCGTGAGCCTGTATCTGAATATATACTTACTATCATCTCTCGTCTCAATCACTTCAAACCTATTTTTCGTTACTGTATACGTATGCGTATCATCGCCTAATTTGTATGTAAAACTTTTATCTAATCCCGTTAATTTATAAGTTATAATCCCAGGCTCAAATGTAATTTCAACTTTATCTCCCTTAAACTTTATCTTTCCATCTTCTTCAACAGGCGCAGAATTTATCCCAGTATTTGTTTTTATGCTTATCATATTCATCGGTTATATAAAAGAACTTATTTGACATTTATAATTTTTCATCAAAAACATAAAAAGGATAAAATAATATCAAAAGTTACAAGTTATTTATAACTTCCTCAAGTTCCTTATTGTCTTTGACGGATTTCTTGAGCATTTCTTTGACCTTTTCATTCTTCGTTACCATCTGAACTACTTCTAATATCTCGTTCAGTTTCCAGTCTCTTTTCTTTTCATATATGTATTCTGCTACTGCTCCAACTACTATTCCGATTACAAACAGTATCCATTCATACATTTTTTTCACCTAATGGATAATTAATCTATTGTCTATTTATGTGTTTCTTTGAGAATACAAGTTATGAAGTCAATCTTGCAATAATCTTTTAACTAATTTTCTATTTCGCCACCAGAAACCTACTCTACGTCGTCTTTTCGTTGGCTGTGGTGGACTGTATGTATAATTGTATTCATAAAGATAATATCCACTACTTGTCGTAAATCCATGCCAAGCAAAATTTGCTGGTGGGAACAAATAAACATTATCTACATTACCAATACCACCACCTGTATTTATCGTTGGTCTTGTGATTGAGGCATATTGACTGATATTCCCATTTGTAATTTTATAAAGCAAATGCAAGTTACTTGAAGATATTTCAATCGGCACAAAAAAACAATCTCCGATATAACAACATGCAGGTCCTTGGTCCCAGGATGGCGTTTGTGGTACAACTACATCTGCCCACTTTTGCGTATATGTGTTCGTATCAGTGTCTATCTCATAAAAACCTAAAACCGCTTGTAATTTCCAAAACACATGTTGAATTTTGTTGTTCACCGCAAAAAATGAGCCAGTTATATTACCACTTTTCGTATAAATATTCGTAGTAACCGCACTACCCCACGTATTATCAACCATGCGATTGAAGGAAATCATAGCAGTTGACGGATGCGATACAATTCCGTATAACTTATTATTCACCAAACAAATACGTGCAGTTCCCATTATACCTGTGTTTGTTCCGTTAGCATCAGAGCCATAGGGCGAAGTTCCGAGTGGAGAAAACGAAAGCGAAGAACCATGGGGTGTCTTGACTGCATAACATGTATATGGACTTGGAGCCAACTGCCATACTAAATACCAATATCCAGTCGAACTGTCATATATTGCGTCCCCTGGATGTCCCTGTGTTGTTCCACTTGAGATTTGTGCTTCTGTTCCTAATGAATAACTACTACCTGACCAGAGGCAAGTTATTGCGTAAGGTATTGCATTAGTCTTACGATAAAATAAAAGCACGTCTTCGGTATCGTCTTTTGCACCGAAACCATATACACCCCACGAACGGGCAACATTGGTTATAGTAGGTCCTGTTTGCCAATTCTGATTGTGATAACACCAATACGTCCTTAAAATATTATTATCGTCAACTAATAATACAAAAGTCTTCCCAGAAGGAAAAACATAAACATTCCTCATCCATCCAAACCAGAATGATGGGTTTGGAAGGGTCAGAATTAAAGAAGGGTCTAAATCGAGTGGATAATCTTCAGGGGTTAATGCGTCGAGTTCTTCTGGTATGTAATTTAAGTATGGAATATTATCTTCTACAGTATAGTTGACATGTATCGTCTTGCCTAACGAAGAAGTACCAAATTGATGAGGAAATGTAGCAAATACAATTTCACCGCCGAGCCATTCGTATACTTTACATATCTTCAGTCCTTCGTCATCTGCACGTAAATAAAATCCTTCTGGCAACTGTAAAGGAAATTGATATTTAATTTGTGTCGGACGTGAATTTACTATTAAATGCATCTTTACTTTCGTAGGCTCGGGTAGGCTGTATCTAAACTCATACTTACCGTCGTATCTTTCTTCAACTACAGTATCTCCATCACGCCAGACTGCATAATGCTCGGGGATACTTATTGTATATGGAAATTCTTTGTATCCCTCAGGTGTGTTAATAAGATAAGTAACTTTACCATTCTCAAACCTAGCCTTTAACCCAATACCTTCGACATAGAAATAGCCTTCGCCTGCTTTTGTCTCGCTTGCCCATTGTTCTTGAAACACAAAATCAGTCATAATCTATCACTCGTAAAATCTATCACTCGTAAATTACTTCGACAACACTTCCAGCCACGGTCGAAGACACGCTTATTTTTGAAGTGTTATCAATTCCTAAAGAAATTTCATCGCCAGCCTCAAGTGTGTAGTATGCTGTTGTTATACCAGTGCGATATACATAAATATACCCAGTGTTCGTCGGTCGTGATTTTAACCTGACTGCAGAACACGTATTCGATGGTAACTGATAAATCGTACCTGCATTCGTACATATCTGGTTTATTATTCCAAATTCTGTCTCTGTCTTGATTTCATTATAGATATTATCTAACTTCGTTAATGTAGCTTCAAAATCATTATCGATGATATTTAATATCCATTCTGTCGTAGATACTAACGTATCCATTTTCGCTTTTCTGAGGAATATACCCTTAATCGTCGGCGGTGCAGTTGTACCAGTTATAGATATATGGAACGATTTCATCTCATAGAAATCACCAAAATTCACATCCA
>Ga0078972_1003335_pt1 | contig 48508 bp, 40 predicted proteins | sample YelNatPaOPGAMG01_FD_67568 | JGI IMG/M metagenome (GOLD analysis project Ga0078972, IMG submission 67568) | Hot spring thermophilic microbial communities from Obsidian Pool, Yellowstone National Park, USA - OP-RAMG-01 (SPADES assembly) (version 2) | ecosystem: Environmental > Aquatic > Thermal... | reverse complement strand
AGCGGCCTGGATACGGGCTGAGTCAAGCCGACAGCCGACGGTGGCCGAACCGATGGTTTGCGGCGCAGGGGCTATTTAGTCTGGAACATGGCTCTTGTGCTTATGGTTAGTCTCGCAGAGACCCCACTGACTGGAGAGCCGGATGCGGGAGAACCGCTCGTCCGGTTCGGAGGGAGGGGTGGCGCTAATCCCGCCATCCCTACCCCTATCAAGAGCTGGCGCGCAGTCGAGCGCGCTTCGTCGTGCACCGAACGGGCAGTTCCTGACTGCTGCAGTGTGTTCCGGCGGGCCGCCGGAACCGACCGGCCAGCGGCCGGTTCTCCCCGGCGCGCTGCCGGAGCGGGAACCCGCAATCGGCCAGCGCGCAGGTGCTATGAGCGCCCGGCGGATTACCAATCCGCGACACGGCAGACTATCAGTCCAATGCTACTAACTTTTGCGTAAGTCATTGATGATTAGGCTTGTACGTTTCATACCCCTGGCTAGCCTCCGCGGATGCAAAACCTATTCGCATCCGTCCATGCTGCAACCAACAGCCCAACTGCTCTGCTGCCACTGTTTGCTCAATTACTCAGCTTGCAACCGTTGCCCCACCCAGGCACCCAATCCAAACGAGCCTTCTACCGCCGCATCTGGTGCCCAGTGGTAACCCTGTGGTACATGATCTGGCAGCGGCTGTGCCCCCAGAACACCCTAGGAGCCTGTCGGACTTAGCTCAATTCTGCGGTGAGGTTGGATGCTCAGCGGTTCAGACGCTCCGGATTAGGCTTTGGGGCTAACCCCCAGCAGCAAGCACCCAAGGCCAGGTTTGGGGCCTCACCCAAGCGCCCGGCAGGCAAAGCCTCCGGTTCCCGGTCAGTCCCCCCGCTTGTTCAGGCCGTCGCCGCCAGTTCCAGCCCAGCCCTCCGGCCGGTGCAGCTGCTTCACATTGTAGGCCAGGCAGACCAAGGCCCATTCCCCACCAACTTTCTTCAGGCCGCGCAGCAGCAATTGCCCAAACCCCAGCACCGCCGTGGGCTGGCCCAGCTCTTGGGGAATGCTCTGCCCATCCGGCTCCAACTAACCTGCGTCGGTGGCACTGTCGCTGACCCGCTGGCCCACAATCAACTGGCTGCCTTCGGCGTCCACCACCACCTGCGCGTTGTAGCTCTGGCTGTAGCCCTCACGCTGGTTCTTGCGCATCAGCCGCGCGTCCGGATCCGTCAGGTTGATATGCTCCTCAGGCGCCGGCGGGCAGGAATGGTGTCCTGATCCGGGTGGGTCTCGGCGGTCAGATCGCCCCGCCAAATGTTCCGGTCGGTGGCTCGCTCGATGGAGCGGGAACTGAAAATGCCGTTGGCATAGCAGTAGATCAGCAACGCCAACATCATGTGGGGTGGATATTGTTCATCCCCACAGCCCTTGGAGTTGACCGCGAAGGCTGACAGTGGCAGCCGCTGCACCGCGTGGATGACGAAGTGGACTAGGTGATCTTCGGCCACCCAGTCGCGCAGGTCCAGAGGCAGCAGCGAGGGGGGTGTTGCGGTCGATGGCTTTGAAGCGATGTGTCATCTTGCCTGACGGACCATCCTGGCCCCGCGGTTGTTCAATTCACACCCATCTTCCCTCCAAAAAGTCCGACAGGCTCTTAGGCTCCTTTTCAGGCTAAGGCCTGCGCTGGGAACGGGCGCTGGCTGCTTAACGAAAGCGGTTGTAGGCATGAGCTTCTTTGCAGTTGGGCCGCCGGCGTGCTTGGCAGGATGCTATCGAGCTGTAGGGAACCTCCATGCAGCTTGCGGCTCATCGGTCGGCCTCAGCGCTTGCGTTCAGGCTCCGCTGTGCTATTGATGGCGCCGGTCAACGGCAATGGGGTTTGCCCTCCCCAGCAACTTAACGTCGGGGAAAACTGCCTGAACCGGGTTCAGCGCTGATGACTCCTGCTCAACCGCGTTGGCGGAAGTTTGTCTATGCACGAGAACATTTGGTTCACGGCTGCGTTCTGGATGGGGTTGGCCTTCGTGGCCAGCCTGATCTCGATCCGGTTGGGCATTTCGGTGGCCCTGATCGAGATTTTGGTTGGGGTGGCGGTAGGTAACCTGCATACCGCCGGTCAGGCGCCGCTGTTGCACACCACCGAGTGGACGAATTTTTTGGCGATGCTCGGGGCTGGGGTATTGACTTTTCTGGCTGGGGCGGAGATTGACCCTGGCTCGTTGCGGGCCAACTGGCGCGCTAGTCTGAGCATTGGTGTGTTGTCGTTTTTGCTGCCGTTTTTGGGGGTGTGGTGGTTTGCGCAGTTGGTCTTGGGCTGGCCGCTACAGCAGGCGTGGATTGCCGGAATTGCCCTCTCGACCACTTCGGTGGCGGTAGTGTATGCGGTGATGATCGAGGGCGGTTTGGGCGGCACGGCCATGGGCAAGGCGCTGCTGGCGGCCTGTTTTATTACCGACCTGGGCACGGTGCTGGCGTTGGGCATTCTGTTTGCTGACTTTAACGTGTGGCTGGCGGTCTTTGTTGCGGTGACAGCGCTGGTGTTGTGGGTCATGCCCGGTCTGACCGAACGGCTGATCCGCCGCCTGGGGGCTACGCGCGTCAGTGAACCGGAAGTGAAGTTCATCTTTCTGGTGCTGTTTTTCCTGGGCGGGCTGGCCACTACGGCCAAGAGCGAGGCGGTGCTACCGGCTTACCTGCTAGGGTTGGTGGTGGCAGGGGTGTTTTTGCGGGACCGGACGTTGGTGCACCGGATGCGCAGCATTGCCTTTGCGGTGTTTACGCCGTTTTACTTCATCAAGGCAGGCTTGTTCGTGTCATTGCCGGCGTTGTGGAAGGGGTTGGGCATGATCGCGGTTTTGCTGGTGTTGAAGATCGCCACCAAATATGCCGGGGTCTGGCCGCTGTCGCGCCGGTTTTACATGCGCGCGCGCGAGGCGCACTACACGGCGCTGCTGATGTCCACCGGCCTGACCTTCGGCACCATCTCGGCGCTGTTCGGCCTGCAAAACAAGATCATCACTCAGCAGCAGTATTCGGTCTTGGTGACGGTGGTGATCTTGAGTGCGTTTGTGCCGACGCTGATTGCGCAAAAGGCTTTTCAGCCGACCCTGCGGACCATGAACGCCTGGGGCCGGCTGTATCAACGCAAGCTCAATGGTGCGGATCAACCCGCTGGAAAGTGAGGCGACCATGTTCACCAAAATCCTGGTTGGTTACGACGGGTCCAAAGGCGGCAAAGCAGCATTGGCCCGCGCCGCGGTGCTGGCCAAAGAATACCACGCCCAAATCACCGCGCTGTGGGTGCGTGAGCCGTTGCCGCGGCATTCGGACTTGCCGGGTGAACCCGAGGGCGAGGCCGAGGCCGCCGATGAGTACTTCCGCGAGCGCCAGAAGGAAGTGGCCGCCGTGGCGGCCCAACACGGGATCACCATCGGCTGTGAGACCCGCCGGGGTCATCCGGCCAAGACCATCGTCAACTTCGCCAAAGAGGGCGGCTACGACCTGATCGTGGTGGGCCACAGCGATCATTCAGAGCTGTGGGGCCGGTTGTTGGGCGACACCGCCGACCGCATCAGCGACCACGCCCATTGCAGCGTGTTGATCGTGAAGAACTAGACCGGCGCAGCCCAGGCCAGGCCGGCGCGGCGTCCGTGCGTGGGCCTGCGCAGGGTTAGCCTGGGGCTCAAAGCTCAACACGCCGCGCCTTTGGCCTTTTGCTCTCAAGTCAGCTATCCACACTTACGGTGACGCTGGGCTGCCCCAGCGCGTCAACGGCACCAAGTGAGCCTGCGCTGTGCATGCAGTCCTTGGGGTGCCGTTGCTAGACCGCCTGGCGTTGGGGCGCATCTCAGTGAATTGCAAATTGCTGCTGCTGGCGTAGCGCAGGGTTTGCTGCTGCCGGATCGCGGACTTCCAGTCGGCGAGCCGTCTCAAGGCGCCCCAAGTAGCCGCCGACGTGAGTCGGCGGAATGATCCGTCCGACCCGTCGGATCTGGTGGGTCCGCCGCCTTACGGTGGCGGCTACGACGTTGCCTGAGCCGCAAAAAAGCTTTTCTGCGGCCTTGGCGGCGCCAAAGATGCCGGCGCATCTGTTGATGGCATGAGATCAAGACCGAACCAGTTGCTGAGCACAATGAACAGTTTCCAGTCCACGAATTCTCGACCAACCACACGACGTGCGTTTTTGGCAACCTCAACCAAGGCCTTGGCCGGCGCGGCCTTGGCCACGGCGGTGGCTAGGCCCGGCTACGTGGCCGAGAACAACACCATCAAGCTTGCCCTGATTGGCTGTGGCGGACGCGGCGGCGGCGCTACCATGGAGGCCCTGTCCACCGAGGGTCCCACCGTGTTGTGGGCTGCAGCCGACGTATTCGAGTCCAGGCTGAAGGCCAAGCTGGAGGAGATCCGCCGCAACAAACCCAACCAGGTGCAAGTGCCGCCGGACCGGCAATTTGTTGGGTTAGATGCCTACCGCAAGGCCATGGACACGTTGGACAAGGGCGACGTGGTGATCTTGGCCACGCCACCGGCGTTCCGCCCGATTCACTTCGAGTATGCCGTGCAGAAGGGGCTGCACGTGTTTATGGAGAAATCGTTTGCGGTGGATGCGCCCGGGTGCCGGCGCGTGCTAAAGGCCGGTCAACTGGCTCAGGAAAAGAACCTCAAGGTTGCTGGTGGTCTGATGAGCCGGCATTCACTGCCCCTGCAAGAAGCCATCAAGTTCATCCACGACGGCGGCATCGGGCCGGTGATCACCACCTGGGCGTATCGGATGCATGGACCGGTGGGGTTCTCCCCGCGTCGAGCCGGGGAAAGCGAGCTGGCGCATCAAATCCGCAACTACAGCAATTTCACCTGGCTCAACGGCAGCTTCATTGTGGATTGGCTCATCCACAACATTGACGTGGCCTGCTGGGTCAAGAACGACTGGCCAGTGTCGGTCCAGGGCATGGGCGGTCGGCAGGTGCGCAGGGAACCGGACCAGCTCTTCGACCATTACATGGCCGAATACACGTTTGCCGACGGCACGCGCATGGCGGTGCAGGGGCGGCATCAGGCTGGGTGTTACGATTTCTGGGGTGTGATTGTGCATGGGGCTACCGGCTCGGCGGTCTTGGGTGAAGGTCAGCCCAACCCGCGCATTTACAAAGGCCACGTGCAACGTCCGGAGAACCTGATTTGGAGTTTCAAAGGCCAGGCCAAGAGCCAGTATCAGGTCGAACATGACCGGCTGTTTGAGGCCATCCGCAAGGACCTGCCCCACAACGAGACCGAGCGGTGCGTCAAATCGTGTTTGACGGCCATCATGGGCCGTATGGCGTGTGAGTCTGGCCGGCTCATTACTTGGCAAGAGGCGTTCGACTCGCAACTGGAGCTAGCGCCCGGGCTGGAGAACTACACGCTGGAGTCGCCCCCGCCGCCCAGCGCACGGCCCGATGCCCAGGGCAACTACCCGATCGCGATGCCGGGTCAGACGGTGGCGTTGTAGGGGTTGGCTGCGCTGGTTGGGGTGTCGAGGGCAACCGCCCACTGGGCAGCGGCTCAGGTTCAAGGTCGGGCGCGCAGGTCGAAACAGGCCATCTGGGCGTTGTTCCGCACCAACAGTCGGCCATCGGCCATGGCCGGGTGATTCCACGTTTTACCGCGCAAGGCTGGCACACGCGCCAGCTCGAGATGCCGGTCGGGCCGGGCTTCCACCAAGGCCAGGTCACCGTCACCGCATAGCACCAGCAGGTGGCCGCTGGCCAGCAGGACTTGGCCATAGCCGTACCGGCCTGCGCGCCATTGTAACCGACCAGTCTCAGCTTCCAGGCAAGCCAGCACGTCTTCGTCCAAGCCGTAAATGTAGCCCTGCCAGAGGACCGAACTGGTGAACTTGTTTCGCATGAACCGGTTGCGCCAGAGTGGGCGCAGTCTGAATCCACCGTCAGCCTGGTTGATTTCCACTGCTACGCACCCTGTCCCGTAGCCGGCGGACAGGAAGAATCGATTTGTGCTGAGGATCAGTGGCTGGGCGATGTTGCGGTTGTTGCCCTGCACGGACCATGGGAACCGCCAGAGCACTTGCCCGGTATCAACATCCACACCCACCACATGCCGGACGGTAGCCACCAACAATTGCGCGCGGCCAGCCAACTGCACCCACATAGGCGAGCTGTAGGTGGCTCCTTCGTCCAAAGCTTGCCACAGGGGCTGGCCGGTGCGCTTGTCGTAGGCCAGCAGCGAATTTGGGCCTCGATCCCCTGCTGCCACGATCACTTTGTCTTGAACTACCAAGGGCGAGGCAGCCAGGCCGTAAGTCAGGTTGGCAGCCTGGGCATCAGCCAACACGTTCCGGCGCCAGAGCAGTCGGCCCGAAGCCGCTTCCAAGCACCGAAACTCGCCCAGCGCACCCAGCGCATACACGCGGCCCTCGTCCCACTGCGGTGTGGCGCGGGGTCCGTCGCCCCCCAACGTTTCTCGGAACTCGCCCTCCCAACCCACCGTCCACAGCTCTTGGCCTGAGTCCACTGCGTAGGCGACCACCACTTCCTGGTGGCGGCGTTGTTCGATGGTAAAAGCGCGGCCTTCAGCCACAGCAAACGAGGCGTAACCGCCGCCTGCAGGCTGGCGCCATAGCAGCCGCGGGCCGCTGGGCGGCCAGCGGGTCAAGATGCGCTGTTCATCATAATGGCCATCGCGCCGTGGACCGCGGAACCCGGTCCAGTAAATGCCGCCTTGGAGTGAGCCGGGGGCGGGTTGGGTCGTTTGCCGTTGGCGGGCGCGACTGGCTTCCAAGGCCTCGTAATCCGGCACCGTTTTGCGAAAGGTCAGCGCCGGCATTCGGCCTCCGCGAAATTCCACCTTCAAGCCCGCCAGGACCAACACGCCCAACACGGCCCCGGCATATAGGATCGAATACAACCCCAGCCCAGCGGTCCAGAGCAACTTTTGGCCACGACTCAGTGCCGGGTGACGCCACAGCCGGACCAACCCCCACGCTGGGCACACCAAAGCGCTCAACCACAGCCGGCGTATCGAGCCATCGTGCATGGGCCGGTTATGGCCTAAGAACTGGGCTGAGGCAATCTTGGGTCGCGCGGTGCCGAAGCCCCGGGGCCACCCGTTCGGGTTAAAACCCGCCTTAGGGCCAAGCCTCGATTCCCGAGCTTGGCGGCTACCCGCGAGCCGATTGCCGGCTGCGATGAGGCAGTTTGTGTGGGCTACAGTAGCGCGCTTGGCCTGGACCTGCAGGTAACAGGGCAACAAGAAACCCGGATGCGGTCGCGTGGTCAGACCAGGGCGGTGCGGCTTGCGTCTGGCCTTGGGGCCGGGCAGGCTGTGGCGTAGGCGGCTTGCGGTTGCGGGCGCCGCAGCCTCAGACGGTCAGCCTGGCCTCAGGGCACGGCGCTTCTCGCCGCCCGGCTGTGGCTGGCCACCGGTCAGGACACAGAACGATGCGGATTGCAGGCTGGATCAAAGCTGTAGTGGCTGGGTTAGGGCTGGTGATTTGCCAGGCTCAGGCTCAAGCCGCAGCCCGCAGCTTTGTGCACGGGGGCGTGCCGTATTGGGTGGATGTCTGGGAAACTGATGACGGGTTGCCCCAAGGGGCGGTGCTGACGATAGTCCAGAGCCGCGACGGGTATTTGTGGTTGGGCACCTTGAGCGGCTTGGTGCGGTTCGATGGCTTGCAGTTCGAGGTTTTTGACGAGAGCAATACCCCAGGTCTGAACAGTGGTTGGGTGGTTTGTTTGTTCGAGGATGGCGAGGGCCACCTGTGGCTGGGCACTGAGACGGCGGGCGTGGCGGTGATTGCGGATGGGCAGGTGCACGCGTTGCCGGTGCCGTTGCCGGGGGCTGAGCGGCGTCTGGCTGCCGCCTGCCAAGACGCTACCGGCACCGTGTGGCTTTACACAGCCAATGGCGAGCTGTGGCGTTGTGGTCGGGACCGGACTAATTCGTTCCTGGTCGAGCGCGGGCTGCCCAGCCTGTGCCGGTCCATGATCGCCGAGTCCAATGGCCGGGTGTGGGTGGGCACCGACTGGAGTTTATCGGCCTTGGCACCGGTGCCGGACGCCGGCTCGCTGGATTTACCGGTGCAAACGAATCTGAGCGTGCGCCAGTTGGACTTGTTGCTGGCCAGCCGGCAGGGTGGTTTTTGGTGCTTGGCTGAGGGCCACATTTTGAAATGGACCACCAACGGACTCGTCGATTTTGGGACCTACCCCTGGGGCCCAGTGCGGCCTAGCGCGGCGTGCGAGGACGGCGAGGGCAACCTGATCGTGGGCACGCTGGGCGCCGGCCTTTTTTGGTTTGATGTCACCGGCCAGCCGACGCAGGTATCCACCAACCAAGGTTTGTCCTACAACTACATCCTCTCGCTGCTGATGGATCGGGAGGGCAACTTATGGGTGGGCACCGATGGCGGCGGGTTGAATCGGATCAAGCGCCAGGCTTTCCAGACTTTGGAGCCGACTGCAGGACGCGTGGTCCAGTCTGTGAGCCCGCACCCGGCCGGCGGCCTGTGGATTGGTTTTAATGCCATTGGGCCGGAGGCGGTGGGTTTGATGTATTGGAGCAACGGCTGGATCCAGCCGTTCGGTCCACGCGACGGTTTACTAAGTCCATCGGTGCGGGCGGTGCATGTGGACTCGGCAGGTCAACTCTGGGTCGGCGCCTGGGGCCGGCGTGGCGCAGGTTTGTTCCATTTTCAGGCCGGCCGACTCAGATGGGTGGCGGATCCGGAGCTACGCAACCGTGAGATTTCGGTCATTTATCAAGATCGGCGTGGTGAGCTGTGGTTGGGCACAGTAAGCGGGTTGGTCCGGTGGCGGGAGCCCCACTGCCAGGTCTTTACCACCCGAGATGGGCTATCGGCGGACGATGTGCGAGCCTTGGCCGAAGACAGCCAAGGCGGCTTATGGATCGGCACCCGCGGGGGTGGCCTGAATTACCTGCGAGACGGGGTGTTCACCGTGGTCCGCAAACAGCCCGATGGCCTGCCCAGCGACGAGATAGCCTCGTTGTGGATGGACGCTGAGGGTGTGCTGTGGATTGGCACCTTTGGCAGTGGGCTGGCCCGGTGGCAGGCAGGCCGGTGGACTCGCTACACCACCCGCGAGGGCCTGGCCGATAACAACATCGGCTACCTGCTGGAAGACGACCAAGGCAACCTGTGGATCGGGTCCAGTGCCGGCTTGATGCGCGTAGCCAAGGCCGACCTGAACGCATTGGCCCAAGGGCAGAAGCGTACCTTGGCTGTCCGAACTTACGACAAGGCCGATGGGTTACCCACCCGCGAGTGCACCCGCGGCTCGCAGCCCGGGCCATGCCGTACAAGCGATGGACGGCTGTGGTTCCCGACCACCAAAGGGCTGGCCTCGGTTAACCCGACTCAACTGCAGCCCAACACCAATCCACCCCCCGTGTTAATTCGGGCGGTGCTGGTGGATGGCCATCTCCAAAACACCAACCCATTGCAGACTCGCCCGCTGGGCACCCTCATCATCCCGCCTGGCAAAGAACGGCTGGAGGTCCATTACGTGAGCTTGAACCTGGGAGCGCCGGACCGGGCTCGATTCAAATACCGTCTTGAGGGGCACGAGACGGCTTGGACTGAAGTAGGCAACTTGCGTGTCGCGCGCTACAGCAAGCTGCCCCCTGGCCAGTACCGGTTCCAAGTGACCGCCTGCAACGAGGACGGGCTGTGGAATCCCACGGGCACAACCCTGGCCATTACTGTCCAGCCACCGGTGTGGCGGCGTTGGTGGTTTTTGACGGCCGCCACCGCAGCGGTGTTGGGTGTGGTGGTGGCCTTGGTGCATTACTTGTCCACTCAAAAGCTACACCGCCAATTGGAAGCGCTCCGACAAAAAGAAGCCTTGGAACGCGATCGGGCACGGATTGCCCGGGACATTCACGATCAATTGGGCGCCAGCCTGACGCAGATGTCGTTGCTCGGGGAGTTGATCGAGGCCGACCGCCACGCTCCGGACGAAGTGGCAGCTCACGCGCGGCAGCTTTCCCAAACCGCGCGGGACACCACGCGTGTGCTGGACGAGATCGTCTGGACGGTCAACCCGGCCAACGACACCCTGGAGGGGTTGGTGAACTACATCTGCAAATACGCTCAGGACTACCTGGCTGTGGCCGGCTTGCGCTGTCGGCTGGAGTTGCCCGCTCAGGTACCTGCAGCGGACATCCCGCCCGATGTGCGGCACAACGTGTTTCTGGCAGCCAAAGAAGCAATCACCAATGTCGTCCGCCACGCTGCGGCTTCGGCCGTGTGGGTGCGACTGGAGCTTGAGCCGGCGGCTTTTACCCTGGAAATCCGCGACAACGGACGCGGTTTGCCATCGGCCACCGCCCCAGCTTCCGGCACCAGAAACGGATTGCGCAACATGCAAAGGCGGATGGAAGATGTGGGGGGCCAGTTTTGGATCGGGCCCGGGCCGACCGGCGGCACGGCGGTGCGGTTGACGGTCCCGCTCCGGCAAGCTCGAAGGTGCTGATGCCCATCACGGTGTCCATTGTTGAAGACAATGACCAGTTGCGCGCCACCCTGGCTCAGGTAATCCAGCGCGCCAAGGGGTTCCAGTGCGTCAGTCACTATCCCAATGCCGAGGCGGCCTTGGAAGGGCTATCGAAAGACAGGCCGCAAGTGGTGTTAATGGACATCAATCTGCCCGGCATGAACGGCGTCGAGTGCGTGCGGTTGCTCAAACAGAAACTGCCCGACACCCAGGTCATCATGCTCACCGTTTACGAGGATACTGAGAACATCTTCAACGCCCTGGCAGCCGGTGCCACCGGTTACTTGCTCAAACGCACCAGCAGCGCCGAGTTGTTGGCCGCCATCAAAGAGGTCGTTGAAGGCGGCTCGCCCATGACGGCGCATATTGCGCGGAAAGTGGTGCAATCATTCCAAAAGCCCGTCCCTGCACCCAGTCCCACGGAAGAACTTACCCCTCGCGAAAAGGAAGTGTTGGACTACTTGGCCCAAGGGTTCTTGTATAAAGAGATCGCCGACAAAATCGGCATCAGCTACGAAACGGTCCGAACCCACATCCGCCGCATTTACGAGAAACTTCAAGTCCGCACCCGCACCCAGGCGGTGGCCAAGGCCTTGGGTCGCTAGCCGGTATGCGCAGAACGCGTCGGCCCCATGCATAAGCGTTTGACTGCACCGAACCATTTTACGGCTCATACCCATGAAGGACTGGATGTTGGCGTCTGATCGAAGTGGCCTTGGCTTGGTGGCCGTGGTTTGGGTGGCGCGCCTGGCTGGTCTGGCCAGTTGCATTGCCATGGCCGTAGTGGCCTACGACCAAAGGGCTAACCCGGCCACGATGGCTGTCGATGACCTGGTGCTATTTGCGCTATTTCCGACGGCGGTGGGTTTGGGGTTGGTGCTGGGCTGGCGTTGGGAGCTAGCTGGGGGGCTGGTAGCCGTTGCTGGCTGGGCAGCCTATCAGGCTGCACACAGTTTCTTGGTCGGCACCTTTTGTCGGGACTGGGAGGTCAACCTGCTCAGTGCACCTGGGTTGCTGTTTGTGGTTGCAGGCGCGCTCCGGGCGCGCGCAAAGGCCCGGGCCACTGCCGCATCGGCTGCACCAGTGCAACAGACCCCCGCCAGGTCAGAAGCCTCGCGGCCCGGGCCGAACCCCTGAATGCAGCGGCCTTAAGGCGGGTCGGTTGATTATGAGCCTGCATCCCGACTCGACATCCGAGTGGTCTCCCCAGCCCGATCCGGTGACGGGGTTGCCTCGGCGCCCTGCGGGCTGGTGGCAGGCGCGGTTGCCTTGGGGCCTGACCGCCGCATTCGCCATCTGCAGCGTGGCATTGTTGGCTCGGGCTACGGCTTTATACCGCCAGCTCCAACAGGCTCAACGCCAGTATTTGGCTCAAATCCGCACCGTGGCCGAGCTACGGGCTCAACTGACTCACTGCACCAATCAGGCCCAGCTCGATCTCTCCAACCTCCAAGCCAAGCTGGCTGGTGTCGAGCAGTGGGCCCTGGAGAAAACCGCCGCGCTCCAACAGCAACAACGCGCCCTGGAAGCTGAGCTGCAGCGTAAGACTGCCGAACTGGAACAGGAACGGCTCACTTACCGGCGTCAACTGGCCGCTAAAACCGCAGACAACCAAGCCCTCCAAGACGCCGTGGCCAAGCTCACACTCGAGAACCGGGATCGGTTAACCAATGTTAACCTGTTGGTGCTGCGGCCTGGGGCCACGACGCCCGAGCACCGACCGCTACCCATCGGTGCGCTGGTATGGGACGGGCCGCAACAGCGCGGTTTGGCCTTGGTCCAGCATTTGCCGTCGCCCCCGGCTGGCCAAGCACATCAACTGTGGCTCCACGACCCTAAATACCCCATCCCCATCAGCGCCGGCGTCCTGCCGCGCACAACCTCAGGTCTGGTCCGCTATTGGTTCAAACCCCTGTTCCCTATCCAGCAACTGACTAAAGCCAGCGTGACGCTCGAAGCCGCAGGCGACCAAGACAAGCCGCAAGGCCCAGTTTTGCTAGAGAGCCCGTGAACCCAGCGCGCGGCCTAGTTGGGTCCAAGCCCGTTCTGGGCCGATCCAGCCAGGCCGGCAACAGGGCTCAGTACTTCAGAAGCCATCCAGGTTGATCCGAGTGGTTCTGGGCATCGGTGGCTGGCGGTGTGGACGCCTCTTGCTGCGCGGGCCCATCGGCTGGTGAACGGGCGGGAAGCGGGGCGCATCTCGGCTCATATAGGTTGCTATGCCTGGCGCAGCGCAGCCGGCCCGATTTGGGTAGTGCTGGTTTTTCAGTGAGAAGGCCCAGGCAAACGCCCGCCGCCGACCTCAGTCAGCGGACGTGACCTGCATAGCCGCCCACGTGGTTGGACGGATTGATCCATCCGATCCGTCGGATCTGCCAGGGTCCGCCGGTTTACAGTGGGGGCTACGGGCTGCCAATCTCAGTCGGCAGAGAGCACCAAAAGCAGATGCGCTGGGGGAGCCAGGTCGTGTTGCGAGTTGACGTCGGGCACGCGCGTCCTCTACATGGAGCCAGGCAGAGCGACGATTTGGACACAGAGCAAGATCCGAGAGCAGACGACACACACTGAAAACTATGAGCAAGATTCAAAAGGTCAGCGCTTTGGAAGTTTTGGACTCGCGGGGTAACCCGACGGTCATGGTGCAGGTGACTCTGGCCAACGGCATCACCGGCTGGGCCTGCGTGCCATCCGGCGCCTCCACCGGCACGCGCGAGGCTGTGGAACTGCGCGATGGCGACCCTAAGCGCTATGGGGGCAAAGGCGTGCTCAACGCTGTAGCCAATGTCAATCGCGTCATTGCGCCCAAGCTCAAAGGCAAATCGCCCCAAGCCCAGCGCGAGCTGGACGAGTTGATGCGGCAGTTGGACGGCACCGACACCAAGAGCAAGCTGGGCGCCAACGCGATTTTGGGTGTATCGATGGCCATCTGCCGCGCTGCAGCGCAGGATTTGGGGCTGCCGTTGTATGCTTACCTGCGCAAACTCCACAAGGGCAAGGGGCCGTATGTGTTGCCGGCGCCGATGATGAACGTGCTCAATGGCGGTGCGCACGCCACCAACAACGTCGATTTCCAAGAGTTCATGCTCTTCCCCATCGGCGCGCCAACTTTCGCTGAGGCCTTGCGGTATGGGGCTGAGACATTCCATACCCTCAAGAAGCTGTTGCAACAACGCGGCTTGGTGACCGCCGTGGGCGACGAAGGCGGATTCGCTCCCAACCTCAAGACCAACACCGAGGCAGTCGAACTGATCTTGGAAGCCATTCAGACCGCCGGCTACAAACCCGGCCGAGACATCGCCTTGGCGCTCGACCCGGCGGCCAGCGAATTGTGGGACCAAGGCAATTACGTGATGAAAAAGTCCGACGGCTCACGCCTCTCCCCCACGCAGATGGTCGAGCTGTGGACCGACTGGGCCAACCGGTATCCGATCGTCTCCTTGGAGGACGGTATGGGCGAAGAGGATCAAGCCGGTTGGCAGGCGTTGACCCAGGCCTTGGGCAAGAAGCTCCAGTTGGTCGGCGACGATGTGTTTGTGACCAACCCCAAGATTTTCGCCGAGGGCATCCGCAACGGCATCGGCAACGCTATCCTGGTCAAGCTCAATCAAATCGGCACGGTCAGCGAGACACTCGAAACGGTGGCCATGGCCCAGAAGGCCGGCTACGGCGTGGTCATCTCACACCGGTCCGGCGAAACCGAAGACCCGTTCATTGCGGACCTGGCGGTGGGCACCGGCGCAGGCCAGATCAAGACCGGATCGCTGTGCCGCTCGGAGCGGATTGCGAAATACAACCGGCTCTTGGTGATCGAAAAGGAGCTGGGCAAACGCGCCCGCTACGGCGGGGCACTGTTCAAGGCTGGCAAGGGTTGAGCTGGGCCGCCCCTGCCCAGGGGCTACCGACTGATCAACGACAGCTAAATCGAAGTAAAGGCCGCTCGGCCACCGCGGCTCAGGGGTGAGCTGTGGTGGGGAGTGCCGCTGGCCGCATCAGTCCAGCGCCGCCAAAGGTAGCCACAGGCTAAAGGTACTGCCGCGGCCCGGAGCCGACTCGACCGACAAAGCGCCCCCATGGGCTTGCACAAACTGCCGGACATGATGCAGGCCCAGGCCCAGGGCTTGGTCCGAGTTCTTGGTGGAGAACAAGGGCTCCATGATTAAATCCAACTGTTCAGCCGGCATGCCGCACCCGGTGTCGCTGATGGCCAGGCAGCCCACAGGCCGTTGCAAGGGCTGGCCAGCCAAATAGCGGGCTTGGGGCGACTGTGCATGCCAGGAGGTTTCCAGCCGGATTTTACCGTGCCCAGGCGTGGCCTCCGCCGCGTTGAGGGCCAGGAAACAGATGGCCTGCTGCAGTTCCACTGCGTCGGCCTGGACCGGGAGCGGTTTGGCACACAGGCTCCACTCTAGCTGGGCTCGCTTGGAGATGCACCGGCTCAGCAGCTCGCCCAGCTCAGCTACCGTCGAGTTCAAGTCCAAGACCGTTTGCTGGCCGGGCTTTTGATCGTGCAGGCGCAACAGCCGGTGCGCCAACTTGGCCGCAGTGCGGGCGCCTTGGTGGATCAGGTCCAAGCCTTCGCGGAACGGATGCTGGGGATCGGTTAGACTCAAGAAATGTTCGCTCAGAGCTACCATGCCAGTGAGGGCATTGTTGAAGTCATGCGCTAGCCCTCGGGTCAGCACTGCAAGGGCCTGTTTCCAACTAGCGCTCCGCAGGCGCGGTTCCAAGTTAGCCACCCACAGGCCTTCGTAGGCTTGGATGTAGCCATGCTCGTCCCGTAGCGCGTAGCGGAACTCGGTTATGGGGATGGGCGCGCCGGTTTGCGCGTGGCGCAGTCGGAAACATTGCACCAGGCCTTGGGGCCGAGCAGCCAACGGCAGTGCGCGACACACCGCCGAGCGATCTGCCGGGTCCAAAAGCCCCTCGAACAAGTCTTTCTCCCGCAGCCAACGGTCCAGCGGCACGCCGGTCCAGTCAGCCACCTGCGGGCTGATGCGCTCGAAGGTCAGGTCCAACCGCTGACAAAACAAGCCGGCGGTTGTGGGCGGCAGGTTCAAGGTTTGGGTAGCGCCACTCATGCTTCAGTGTTCCGGTGCTGCCGCGGGGCTGCCGCAGCTGCCCGATGGCACGGCACCTGGTGTGCCGGACTATGTTTTGGACTTCCGATTTGTCAACACGACACTATCCTCTGCGCCAGCAGTCAGAAGGCCAAACAGAACCATGTCAGCCAAACGCGTGTTGGTGGTGGACGACGAGGAAGCCGTGCGGTTGGTGCTCAAGACCGTGCTGGCTTCTGCGGGCTTTCACGTGGTGGAAGCTGCCGGCGGTGAAGAAGCGGTCCGGCAGGTCCGCAATGCGGACGGTCAATTTGACGCGGTGTTGTTGGACCAGCACATGCCCGGACTCAGCAGCACTGAAACGCTGCGGCTGCTCCGCCAGCACCTGCCCCCGTCGAAGATTGTTCTGTTGAGCGGCATGCCGATACTGGAGCCCGAGGCCACTGGCTCCATGGCTGGTGAACGGTTTCTACCCAAACCATTCGCCAACGAGGAGCTGGTCCGGGTGGTCCGTGAGGCGGCAGGTTGATCGGCTGCCAAGGGCACAAGGTCGAAGCGCAGGGGGTCGAACCCTGGTCCCAAAAATTAAAAGAGCCGGCTCCGTCCGGCTCCTGGGCGATGAGGACATTCACACCGTCGCCCCGGCGGCGTCGAAGGATGAGCGAGCCTGACAGGAGTACCCACCTTGCTGCTCCAGGTCTCGCTCTCGCGATGTCCTCTCCACGCTATGTCAAACGAGCAGCAAGCTCCATCACACCGCGCTTGGCCTCAAAGCAGACCCGGTGCCAGGCCACGGGCGCGCGCCGGCAGCGGCCCAGCCCCCTGCAACCGCCCCTGGCTTACCCGCATGCTCTGCAGACGGACTGGCGTTTTAGCGCCGGTCAAGCTGGCTAGCGGGCAGTTCTTGCCCTGATCGGGCAAGCAAGAATTGCCGCTCGCGGGCAAGATTGGTGCCACCGGCTCAGGCGCACTTTAGGATGGGATTCGCGCTGCGCCCATGCTATAAGGCCGCCATGACTTGGCAGTTGCGCTTAACCAGTGTAGCGGTGCGGGCAAGGCGGCTATTCAGTGCAGCGGCACTGATGACAGCGGTGCTGTGGGCTGGTGAACCTGCCCCTGGCCCCAAACCCGTTGGCCAAAAGCCGGAGCTCCAGCCGCCCGCTGCCTCCGATAAACCCAAGACCAATGCACCAGCTCCGCTCAGCCCCTCCAACGGATGGGAGCCGCTGTTTGACGGCAAAACGTTGACCGGGTGGAAGGTGACCGACTTCGCTGGCAAAGGCGAGGTGCAGGTCAAAGACGGCACCATCTTCTTAGGCATGGGCTACATGACGGGTATCACCCGAACCAGCCCGGTGCCGCGGATGAACTACGAGCTGAGCTTGGAAGCCATGCGGGTGGAGGGAAGCGACTTTTTCTGCGGGCTGACTTTCCCGGTGGGCGATTCGCCCTGCAGCCTGATTGTGGGCGGGTGGGGCGGCAGCCTGGTCGGGTTGTCCAGCCTCGATGACCTGGACGCCTCCAGTAACGAAACCACCCGATTCATCAACTTCGAGAACCGCCGTTGGTACCGCATCCGCCTCCGAGTGCAACCCGATCGCATTCAGGCTTGGATTGACGAAGACAAAGTGGTGGACGTGGACACCACCGGGCGCAAAATCTCGATTCGGTGGGAAATGGAAGAATCCAAGCCGTTGGGCATTGCCACGTGGTCCACCGCCGCCGCGCTGCGGAACCTGCGCATTCGCAAGCTCTGAGCCCGGCCGGCGCCTAATCCTGCTGCTGGACAAACCTGGGTGACCTAGCCGGGCTCGGACTCCTGGGCTTATCGAGCGTTGCCAATCAACGCCAAGACCGTAAAGACCGCCATCCCCACAAACGCGCCTACCGCAGTCCAGAGGTACCCCCCAAAGTTACGCCCGCTCAAAAACGTCAGGTAGTGCAGCACCTCGGCAATCACCAACCCGACAGCTAACCCGCAGAACCCGCCCAAAAGCGCCGTGCCCACCACTCGGCCCAGCTCCTCTTCGGTGGGGGCAATGCCGTAGGTGTTGGACACAAGGCTGGCTGCCAGCAGCCCAGGCGGCTGGCTCAGCAGGCAGGCTGTCAAGCCGTCCAGCATAGCTGCCTTAAGATAGCCCGGGTGGGCGGTATCAGGCAAGCTTGTGCGCTAAGCCGGGAGCCGGTGCCCTCCGAGTCCCAGGCAGGTCAGGGAGCTGCGGGGCTTGAGGTGGCTAGCGGGCCGGTAGCCGGGCAGCGAGCTAGTCTGTTGTGCACGGTACATGCTGTGCTCAAGCAAAATCGGTGCAACACGCCAATGTCAGATTCACCGCAGCCCAGGGGCCTCACCGGCCCCAAGGGCCACGACTGCTGCGGCCCGGCGGTCTTGGATTGGGACAACCAGCTCCCACAGCCCAAGGCTACGGCCCACTGGCCACCACGCTCATCAGGGTGGTCCCTGAGGTGCGTGGGCCGCCGCCCTGCACCCACACCAGCTAGCCCAGCCATGATTCGCAGCTCCAACGCAGCGTCCGATCCGGCTGCATGGCCCGACCGCAGCTCGGCGCCTGGGCCAGCGGTTTCGCTGGTGCCTTGGGCTGAGCTGAACCCGCAGCCGGTGCTGGTGTTCAACCCCGACGCCCAGCTTGTGTATTTCAACCAAGCGGCCAGCCGCCTTGCCGCCACGCTTGGCTTCCAGCAGCCCGGCTGGTTTCTGCCGCCTGAGGCGGGCGCAGCCATCCGCACCTGTCTGAGCACCAGCCAAGCTTACCCGCCGTTTTACACCCACACCAAAGGCCATGCCTTATGCTGGAGCTTCTTCCCCGTAGCCGGCCTGAACCTGGTGCAATGCCAGGTGACCGATGTCACCGAGCGCCAGTGGGTGGAACAGCGGCTCCGACACGCCCAAAAACTGGAGGCCATGGGCCGAGTCGCGGCGGCTGTGGCCCACGACTTCAACAACGCGCTCACAGTCATCCAAGGCCATACGGGCCTGTTGCGGGCTGATCCGCGCTTGACGCCGGACATGGCCGAATCGCTCAAGTCCATTGCACGGGCTGCCGAGCGGGCCAGCGCGCTGACCAAGCAGTTGCTAACCCTCAGCCGCAAAAGCGTCGGGGTGCCGCAACGGCTCAATCTCAATGAATGGCTCAACACTCTGAGCCCCCTGCTACACCGGACGGTGGGCGAGGATGTCGAAGTCCAGTTCGACCTGGAACCTACTCTGCCGGAGGTGGAGGTGGATCCGGGCCTGATCCAGCAGGCCTTATTGAATCTGATGGTCCAGGCTCGCGACACCATGCCTCAGGGTGGGACACTGCTGATTCGAACCACCTTCAGGCAGGTGGAGCCGGCCGAGGCCACCCGCCACCCCCACGCCCGGCCTGGGCGATTTGTGTGTCTGACGTTGGCTGACACCGGCATCGGTTTACCCGCGTCGGCTTTGGAGCATTTGTTCGAGCCGTTCTTTAGCCAGAACCCGTCCGACAAAGACACTGACTTGAGTCTGGCGATTGCCTACAGCATCGTCCGCCAACACCACGGCTGGATCGAAGCGCACAGTCAACTGGGACAAGGCACCACCCTGCAGGTGTTCTTGCCTGCAGCGGACCCGCTGCAGCAGCCGACTGGTCCGAAGGCCGATGCAGCCTGCTCCAGCCCAACGTCCCAGGGCACCGAAACGATCTTAGTGGTCGAAGACGAACCGGCGGTGCGCTGGACGGTTCGAACGATCCTGCAGCGATACGGTTACCGGGTGTTGGAGGCCTGTAGCGGGGTTGAAGCGCTGGCGCTCTGGCACCAGCACCACCGCCAAATCAGCCTCGTGTTGACTGACATCGTGCTGCCGGCTGGAGTCAGCGGACCCGAGTTGGTCGAGAAATTGCGACACCAGAAGCCCGAGCTCAAAGTCATCTTCACCAGCGGTTACAGCCGCGAGGCTGCCGCCCCTGAGCTGGACCTAATCGAAGGCCTGACTTTCTTGCGTAAACCGTTCGAGACCCAAAAGTTGGTTTGGGCAGTCCGGAGCTGCTTAGACGGCTGGCTACAACCACCCAGCTTACCGCCGGCTAACAGCTCCACTCCGGCCCAACCGCCTTAACCGGGCTTGGCGTTGGGCTGCACGAAATGGTCTGACTGCAGCAGGCCGCAGCCACCCCGGGCTTGAGCCGTCTGCAGCGTGACGTCGAGGTTCAGTCCAGGTAATCTGGCCCCATGCGCGTGTTGGTGTTGCTTGCCCTCGGCGCAGGTGCAATGGTGGTGATGCTATTGGGCTGCTCGTCGCTCCGGGGTCCGCACCAAGCCTACTTGGCACCCCGAGTAGTTGGCCGTGTGCTGGATGCGCGCACAGGCGCGCCAGTGCCCAATGCCCGCGTTCGCCATGTGCAAGAGACCAGTCCGTCCGCGGCTGAAGCTTTATCGGATCAGCGAGGCGCACAACGGCTCCTGCAAACCACCGGCGTCCAGACCGACCGACAAGGCTGGTTCAATCTCCCTGCGCAGAAAGGATTGTTCCTGCTGTTCGGCCACGGCAGCGGTTGGTTCGGCACTATTGTGGTCGAGCATCCGGCCTACCAAACCCTCCGGACCAATGTCACAGTCAACCCAGCAGCTAGCACTCAGAGCCGGCGCGGGCCGGCAGTGGACGCGGGCGACCTGTTGCTTGAACCCAAGGGCAGCCGACCGCGCACTGGTTCGTGAGGCTGTGCTGTCGGCTCAAACACCGCATCCTACCGGAACCCTCGTGCCTGCCCGGTGGCCAGCGGCACATCGGCTTCGGCCCACCGCTCTGGCCGCGCAGCATCTGGGCCAGCTATGGCCTGGGCTACTTGTCTTTTTCCTTGTCTTTCTTCTGGCTGACCATTTGCAGAATCCAGTCGCCCTCAGAGGGGGTGGGGAACTGGACGGTCTTTTCGGTTACCACACCTACCGCGGTATTGGTCTCGCCAGTGCGCGGATTGTACCAGGAGACATTCGGCGAGGGCGGCAACATATCGAGCCGGACCTCGACGGTGCGGTCTTCGGGCACGTAAATCACCAGCAAGTCCTTCTGGTCCGTTCGAGCCGCAGCCACGAAACGTTTGGGGTCTTGGGTACCCGGCTGATTGACCACGACGGTTGGGCAGGGGCGAAGTCGCCAGAAATCCAGCCCGGTGAAGTAGTGGGCCAGATGCTTGATCTGCTCGGCACCAGGCATTTTGAGCGCCTTGTGCCACGGCTCAGGCTTACCGCTGCCGGGATGGTCGGTCGGCTCCTTGGTGCCGTCGTCCCAGCCCCATACCCCATGGCCGCCGTAGCTGACCCCGGCGGTCGGCGCAACCAATAGCGACCAATACAATGCACGCCGCACTGCATCGGCGCTGTGGGGCTTACGGGATTGGTAACCCAGATGATTTTCGTAACAGGGCTCCAGGTTGATGAAGGGCCGATGCGGCAGCTTCATCCAATCTTCAACCGGTGGGCCTTCGATGAGCCATTTCAGCGTGGCCGTATCATCACCGTGGCCGCTTTGGTATCCGACAAAGTCATACCACTTCTCGTCCGCAAACTCGGCCCATACCCACTGCCGTCCGCCGGGATGCAAAGTCACCGGCGCATGGTGCACGTCGCCAAAAATACCGCGACCAATCTTGATCCAACGCGTGGCTTTGGCACCCCGGTAATCGCCATCCCCGGCCAAAATCCATGCCACCGCATGGGCGCCCCACCGGGCCAACATGTAACGACCCAGCAAAATCGCTTGGTCCTCGGGCAACGCCACACCCGGGTTTACCTTCGGATTCGATCCGCCTTGAATGGCCCACAGCATAACCGGCACGGCCAACAAGCCAGCCTCGTTCAGTGCTGTGATCTTCTGGTCCAGCCGCTGGAAAAACTCAGGGTTGATCGCAATCTTATCAGTGCCTTGGTAAGCCAATTGGCCCGTCCGATCGCCCTGCGGTGCCGCCCGCCACTGCGTGGCCACAAACTGCACCGCGGTGAACCCTTGGTTGGTGCGGGTTTGAATGTAGCGATTCCATTCCTCCGGCGTGGACAACAACGCGCCGTTCCAAGCCGTATCCGCTAGCCAAAAGAACGGGGTGCGATCCGCATGCTCGAAGTGGCGTTGGTCAGCCGCCACTCGAATCGGGCCGTGGCGAGCGAACCGAGTTTGGCCAGTGGCTGAGCCGCACTCGAAACTACCGCGTTGATCGTGCAGGCCAGTGTTCTGGGTATCCGAACAGAGCGTGCGCCAAGTCCACTTACCCACTTCATCCGGCGCAAACCGGACCCGCCACACCCGTCCGCCGTCCCAGAACCCGGGCACCTTGCGCACTTGACCCTTGGGCGAGGTGAACTCGACGGTCAAGGTGGCTTGTTGGACCGGGTTGGAATACTCGATCGAACTGTCGAACGCCTTCTCGAACCGGCCCCACAATGGCACAGCCGCCTCGCCAGCCGTTGCGCTGAGGGGCTGACCAGCCAAACTGAGCCATAGCCAGGCCGCACCGCAAAGCCCAAGCCGCACACCTAATCCCAGGCACTTGGCCGGCATCGGAACCGGTCCGTGGTCCGGAACCGCCCAGGTCGATTCTGGCGCCTGGGCCTGGCCTAGCTCAAGGTTACGACGACTCGAATTTGCAATGCTAGCCACTCGATTCATACGCGCTCACCAGGACTTGTTAACTGGCGCGCATCTGATACTAAACCGGGCCAATTGTCAAATCTGCGCCCATACCCCACTGCGGTCGGCGGCTGGATAAGCACTACCCCGATGCGCGCAGGTGGCTATGAGCGAGCTGCGGATTACCAATCCGCGACACGACAGACTACCAGTCTGCGCTACGGGGCGCCGGTGCGCCTGGTCGCACTCAGGGTTTTGTGGCCGTCTTGAATTGTGCGCCTTCAGAGCCTTCGGATTTGTTTCCGATTTCGAGCTTCGTACTTCGGATTTGGCGGATGCGGCTGGGGTCGCGTTCTCGGTGAACTGGTCGGGATTGATCAACCGCAGAGGCGCGAATGCCACAGAGATAAACAGCCTGAAGATTTTTTTCGTGCCCTTCGCGTATTTCGCAGTCTAACCCATGCAGCCTGGTTTCGCAGGGCCGGGCAAGCCGACTGCCTGGCGGCCGGTGCAGCCCGTCGTGTTTGGGGTGTAGGCTTGTGTGACGGCGAGGAATCCGGTTGAATGGGGCGCGCGTAAACAGGCGTCTGAACAGCCAGAACGATCTGGCTCGGTTGTGGTCTTGCCCACTGAGGGCAAGACGCGGGTTGAGTGTCGAACGCAAGAGTCATCGCAGATTGTATGAAAGACTGGAATCAGATCAGGCGAACCGAGGGTGGTTTCATCTGCAACGGGTGTCCATTGACCCGACGCAAGTTCCTGGTGCGGGGGGGCGCAGCGGCTGCGGGTGCGCTGGGCTGGTTAGCAGCACCGGGTTGGTTAGAGGCAGGCGAGCCAGCGGGCAAGATGCGAATTCGGGTGGTGTATGCCCTGCATGGCGAACAGCAGACCGGGCCAGATTGGCCCAACAAAGGATTCGATTTCAGGCCGGTGATGGCGCGGTTCAATCAGGCTTTGGCCCGGCGTTGCCGGGACATGGAGCTTGTGCCTGCCTTGGCGCGGAATGAGGAGGACGCCAAGAAGCTGTTGGCCGAGGACCAGGCTGCCGGCAACATCGACGGTTACCTGGTGTTCCAGATGAACTGCTGGAATCGGGTGGTCCAGCCTTTAGCGGCGTCGGGGAAACCGGTGTTGTATGCGGACTTTCAGTATGGGGGCAGCGGCGGGTTTTTGGTCTATACCGCCACCTTCCTGCGGCAACAGGCGGGCAACGTGGGGTTTGTGGCCTCGTCGGACTTGGACGACCTGATCGAGGCGGTGAAGTGTTTCCGGATCGTCAAGCAAGGCGGGTCGGTTGCCGATTTTGTGGCCGCCACGGCGCGGGTGCGTCAGGCCCGCACGCCCAAAGCCAGCCGACTGGCTTGCAAGCCCGATCCGGTCAAGACCCTGCCCATCAACGAGTGTCTGCAACGACTCAAACAGTCCAAGATCCTGGCTGTGCGCGGCAAGGAGTCCGGCCCAGCGGGCGAGATTTTGGGCATCCAGATTCAGCACGTGCCGTTTGCGGAACTGAACGAGGCATGGAAGACGGCTGATCCGGACGAGGCTCGGGCGATTGCGGACCGGTGGGCGCGTGGGGCACGGCGGGTTGTTGGGGTGGACCGCGCCACGCTGGAATCGTCAGCGGCGATGTATTTGGGCATGAAAGCCGTCATGCAACGGCATGGGGCCAATGGCATCACGATCAATTGTCTGGGTGGGTTTTATGGCGGGCATTTGCATGCGTATCCGTGCCTGGGCTTCTGCCAGTTGAACAACGAAGCGTTGGTGGGCGGGTGCGAGTGCGATGTGCGCTCGGCAGCGACGATGCTGATTGGCACCACGCTCACCCAAGGTCGGCCTGGTTACATTTCCGATCCGGTGATCGACACGGCCAAGCGGCAGATCATCTACGCCCACTGCGTGGCATCGACCAAGGTCTTCGGGCCCGAAGGCCGCAGTAACCCATACGAAATCCTCACGCACTCAGAGGATCGGCAGGGCGCTTCGCTGCGCTCGATCTTGCCTACCGGCTACATGACTACTACGGTCGAGTTCGAGGCCAGCCGCAAGGAAGTGCTCATGCACCGGGCCAAGGCGGTGGACAACGATCCCAATGACCGGGCCTGTCGGACCAAGCTGTGCGCCGAGCCGGTGGGCGACATCGAGAAGTTGTTCACCATGTGGGACCGGTGGGGTTGGCACCGGGTCACCTTTTACGGCGACCTCAAAGAGCCTATTCAGGCCTTGGCCGAGGCGGTGGGCTGGAAAGTGGTTGAAGAGGCCTGAGGCCGGCTGGCGCGCAGCGGGGCCCTGGGGCTTTGCCATGGTTGCCAGCCGCTGCTGTGCGGCGTTGCAGGTGGCGCTGACCCAAGGCAGGGCCGGGCTGGCTCCGGAGCGTGCAAGTGGCTGACTGGGTTTGTTTCAACGCAGCCCGTAGGCCAAACAACCTCCACTGTGCCACCGGCAAGCTGTGGGGACTGACACCGTGGGCAAGCAAAGGCAGAGAGGCACCCGATGAGAGTGTTGTTTGTTCATCCGGGCCCGTTGATGTACACGAAGGTGTTTCTGCGGTTGGAACCGTTGGGCCTGGAATGTGTGGCCGAGGCAGCCCGACGCCAAGGGCATCAGGTGCGGCTGATCGATCTGCAGGTTGAGCCGGTGGAGAACCTGCGGCATCAACTGCTGGATTGGCGACCGGAGGTGGTGGCTTTTTCGCTGAACTACTTGGCCAACACGCCGGAGGTGATCGACCTGGCCAAGGAAACCAAAGGGCTGTTGCCCTCCAGCTTTGTGGTCATTGGCGGCCACAGCGCTTCGTTCATTGCCCAGGAGCTGCTGGCGCATGGGCAGGGCAGCATCGATGCGGTGTTGCGGGGCGAAGGCGAGGCTGGGATCGGGCCGTTGCTGGAGGCCATCCAGCATGACCGGCGGGCGGTGCACCGGGTGCCAGGGGCCGTGACGTTGGATGGGGCTGGCCCGGCTCCCCGACTGTTGCCCAGCTTGGACCAAGTGCGGCCCGCTCGGGACTTGGTGCGGCACCGGCGCAAGTATTTTCTGGGGACGTTGGACCCGTGCGCTTCGGTGGAGTTTAGTCGGGGTTGCCCTTGGGACTGTGCGTTTTGCAGTGCCTGGACGTTCTATGGCCGGAGCTATCGGATGGTCAGTCCGGAGCAGGCAGTGGAGGAACTGCAACGGGTCAAGGAACCGGGCATTTTCATCGTGGACGACGTGGCGTTTTTGCACGCCGAGCAAGGCATGGCCATTGCCGAGGCCATCGCCCGGAAAGGCTTGCGGAAGCAGTTTTACGTGGAGACCCGAAGCGACGTGTTGCTGCGGCATCAAGAGGTATTCAAGCTGTGGAAACGGATCGGGCTGCGCATCATCTTTGTGGGGTTGGAGGCCATTGATGAAGAGGGCCTGCACCGGTTTCGCAAGCGGGTGAAGCTGGGCAAGAACTTCGAGGCCCTGGAGTTTGCCCGATCCTTGGGCTTGAATGTGGCCATCAACATTATTAGCGACCCCGCCTGGGACCGGAGCCGTTTCGAAGCCGTTCGCGAGTGGTGCCTGGCGATCCCGGAGATGGCCAACATCAGTGTCAACACGCCCTATCCCGGCACGGAAAACTGGTTTACTGAATCGCGCCAGCTCATCACGCGTGATTACCGGCTCTTTGATATCCAGCACGCCGTGCTGCCCACCACGCTGCCCCTAGGTGAGTTTTACACGGAGTTGGTTCGGACTCAGCAGGTGCTTTACCGCAAGCACCTGGGCTGGGCCGCTGTGCGGGACACCCTCAAAATCATCGGTGGCCACCTGCTCAACGGCCAAACCAATTTCTTGCGGAGTCTGTGGAAGTTCAACCGCGTCTATGACGCTCAACTGCTCTTGGCCGACCATTACCAACCGGTCCGGTATGAACTGAGCCTGCCGCCGGTGAACCGGTCGGACAAATTCGATCCACGCAGCCTGTATGTCCACCCGGCGGAACCGTATCGGCACCAGCTATGGCGGGTGCCAGCCGGTGCTTCCGGCCGGGTGGCTCCGACCGAGGTCTGATCGGCCGATGAGGCCGTAGCGTTTCTGGGTCTGGCAGGGCCTGGCAGGCCGGCGGGCTTGTCAAGGGGGGCGGAGCTTTAGCTTGGATTTGTGGCCCTAAAGTGGCTATACAAATTGGCCAGGGCCCGGTGTCAATTAGGGTGCAGTTGTGAATAAGGCGGCGCGTCATTGGTGCGAGGCGCTGTATGAGACTCAGGCGGCTGCGCTGCTGCTGTATGGGCGCGCGCTGGGTCTGAGCCACAGCGAGGCCGAAGACGTCTTGCAAGAGACGTTTGCTGCCCTGTTGCAGTTGGCCCAAGCGCCTGCGGCGCCCCGGCATTATTGTCTGAGGGCGTTTCGGAACCGGGCGTTGAACTACCGCCGCAGCCTCTGGCGCCGCTTGGTGCGCGAGCTGGAGGCGCGGCACTGGTTCGAGCCTAGCCCGGAGCATAGCCACTGGGAACGGGCAGCCATGCGCGCTTTGGCGCGGTTACCGCAAGAGCAGCGGGAGGTAATCGTGCTCAAAATTTGGCATGGCTACAGCTTCCAGGCCATTGCTGAGCTGCTGGACACTTCGCCCAACACCGTGGCGGGCCGTTATCGTTACGGCCTGCAAAAGCTGCGCGCCGCATTGCAAACCCAGGGTTATGAAGACGAGCTTGCAACTGGAGAATCACATGCGTGGCTGGAAACCCCGGCGCCCGTCACCCCGCATTAGGCGCCGGTTGTTCGGCGGTGCCGAAGATCAGCCCCAGCTACCCCTGCGCACGCAGTGGGCTTGGGCAGCACCGGTTCTGGCGGCCGGCCTGCTGGCGCTGTGGAGGCTGTCAGGCCAAGCCCCAGGCTTGGGCGCCGGCCCGGGCACGGCGTTGACTGGGCTGGTGGCGTCTGTAGCGCTGGACCGGCCGCAGTGGGTGGCGTATCTGGACCCGTGGCGGCACAGCACTTGGAACGCTTGGTCAGGAGCCGCTTTTGAATGGACAAACGACACTGTTTCCCAGACAACTGCACCGCCGCCGTTTCTTCGGACTAACGGGCTGATCCAGTAGCAAGTCGCCCGCTGCCGCAGGGGCCAACCTGTAGGCGCACGGCGCCCCCGCGCGGCTGGACGGACCGGACCCCGCGCAGTGCGCGCCCGGCTCGGGCAGACGCCAGCCTGGACCGCACCGGTTGGTCAAAGGTCAGTTGTCCAAGCCAGAAACCACGGAGCCATTTGGGATTGAGATCTCATGAGCAACGATAAAACCAAACAGCCGCAGATCAAAGCGACCGAGATTAAGCCGACCAGTTCGACCGGCCTGGCCACGACAGCTAAACCTGCTGTGGCCGCACCTGCATCCGAGCCGGGGCCTGTCAGCTTAGGACAGCCAGTCCAGCCTCCATCCCTGTTTCGGGCCATAGACTGGATCGCGTTTGGCGTGACGACGTTGTTGGTGTTCGGCGCTTACCTGTACACATTGGCGCCGGACTTGACGCTGCAAGACTGCGGCGAGTTGGCTGTGGCCTCGATGTATGCCGGGGTGCCCCACCCGCCCGGCTACCCGGTTTGGACGCTTTACAGTTGGCTGTTCACGTTGCTGCCCATCTCCAACATTGCCTATCGGGTGGCGATCTCGTCGGCGTTGGCCGGGGCATTGTCCTGCGGGTTGATCGCCCTGATGGTCTCCCGGGGCAGCAGCATGATGATGGAGGGGATTGCCGAGCTGAAAAACGTCGAGCGGCGTTGGGAAAACGTGCTCTGTTTGGTGGCTGGGTGCGTGGCCGGCATGTTGATGGGCTTCAACGGGTTCATGTGGAGCCAGTCGGTGATTGTGGAGGTGTACACCCTGTCCATCCTGTCGATGGCGGCGGTGTTGGTGTGTGTGCTGCGTTGGACCTACGCGCCGCATCAGTATCGTTACCTGTATCTGGCCTTTTTCCTGTTTGGCATCGCCTTCAACAATCACCAGTCGCTGCTGGTGATCGCGTTGGGCCTGGAAGCGGCGGTCCTGGCCGTACAACCCGGCCTGGCCCGGAGCCTGTTTTTCTGGAACACGATTGTGTATCTGGGCGGGCTCATCGGTAAAGAGATGGGCATGGTTACCGTGCTGCAGGACAACCCGCCGTTGTTGCGGGTGTTTCATGCCATTGGCTTGGCCTCGGCGGCGGTCTGGGCCTACCTGCTGTATGCCACCCGGGTGCAACGGCCGCGCATGCTGGTGGAGCTGGGCGGCATAGCGCTGGTGACGATTTTGGCGGTGGTGGTTCTGCCAGTGCCGCTGGTGGCGGTGTGCGTGGGCTTAGGCGTGCTGCTGGCAGTGGGCTGGACCTTCACCCAACGGGACCCGGCGCTGGACTTGGCCCGGGACCTGGCGATGGTGTTGAGTCTGGCTTACCTGCTGGTGTTGGTGGGCACCATCACCCACTACACCATGTTTTTCTATTACGCCAACTCGACCACGCTGAAAACCGAGCAGTTCATTTTGTTTAACCTGGTTGGGCTGGGGTGCATCGGCACGTTTGCCTGGCTGACAGCGCGCACGGTGCATTTGGGACGGCATTGGTTGCGGGCGTTGATCTGCGGCGGCATGTGGGGTTTAGGAGCGGCGTTTTACCTGTATATGGCTTTGGCCTCGATGAGTAACCCGCCGCTGAACTGGGGTTACCCGCGCACCGTAACCGGTTTCTTCCACGCCTTTACTCGAGGCCAATACGAGCGGATTCATCCCACCACCGACTTGGGCCGGTTCATCAGCCAGGTGGGCATGTATATCGAGGGCGCCATTGAAGAGTTCAACCTGGTTTACCTGCTTTTGGGGCTGTTGGTATTTGTGTATTACCGCCAGATGCAAAAGCGGGAACGGGCCTGGGTTTTGGGTCTGAGCGTAACCTACCTGTGTCTGAGCCTGTTCTTGCTGATCTTGCTGAACCCGTCGCCGGACCGGCAGAGCCGGGACTTGAACAAACCGTTCTTCACGGCGTCGCATGTGCTGATTGCCATGGGCGCCGGCTACGGCTTGGCGTTGGTGGGGGCTTCGATCGCCTTGCATTATGAACGGGTGCGGCACTGGGTGTTGCGCGGGCTGGTGGCGGCTACCGCCTTGGCGTTGGTGGGTGTGCTGGGCACTTATACCAGCGCCCAGGAACGGCTGATGGACCTGTTTGAGCGGTTGGCTCTGCCGGGCGGGCTGTTTCAATTGTTCGGCTTGTTGGGTTGGGTAGCGGGCTTGATCCCGCCGTTTGCGGCGGACTCGATGGTGCGGCTGACGGTCTGGTTCGGCTTAGCCCTGGCGGTGGCGGGCCTGCTGATGATCTACCTCTTCCGGTCGCGACCGCATCTGGAATGGCTGTTAGTGGTGTGGGGGTTGATGCCGTTGTATCCGGTGTTCAGCCACTGGGCCGATAACGAGCAGCGCGGTCACTTGTTTGGATACTGGTTTGGACATGACATGTTCACCCCGCCCTTCAAAGCGCCCGATGGCACGCTCAGTTACGACCGCAACTTGCGCCAGCAGCTCATGAAAGGGCCGGAGGGCCACTTGATCTACCCGGAAATGGAACCGCACACGGTCTTGTTTGGCGGGACTGACCCGGGCCGGTTCAATCCCACCTACATGATTTACTGCGAGAGCTTCATTCCGCCCAGCAAGAAACCGCATGACCCGGTCTTCGATCGGCGCGACGTGTATCTGATCACCCAAAACGCCCTGGCCGACGGTACTTACCTCAACTACATCCGTGCTCACTACAACCGCAGCGCGCAGATCGATCCGTATTTCTTCTCGGAACTGCTGCGCGGCCCGGAGGAAATCCGAATGAACGTCGAGACCAACATCCTGGCCCGGCTGGTGCTGCCGCTGGACCGGTTCGTCTTCAATCTGGGTGCGCAAATCGAGAAGCGCCGGCGTGCCGGCTCCTCGTTCTTCAAACCCGACCATTTCCTGGATCTGGCCGGTCTGGTGCGCAAGCTCAAGCAGCGCGACCCGCACCCGGCCCTGGCGTCGTATCTATGGGACAATTTGGCTGAGGATACCCGGCGGCTAATGGATGGCCCAGCCGACCGCAAACTGGCTGAAGCACTGGCGCGCGACTTGAACCGGCTCATGAACAATGAATACGAGTTCAATCGCCGCCTGCCAGAGTGGCGCGAGCAGCGGGCCACCCTCAGTAACGAAGTGGCCTCACTCCAAGCCCGATACCCCCAAGGCAGCCGAGCGTTAACCAAGGCGCAAAAGCGCTTGGAAGCCTTGCAACAGCAGATCGCTGCGGCTGAAAAAATCGTGCCGTTCTATCAATCTAACCGATTCGCTACTGTGACGTTGTCGGATCATGTCCGGCGTTTTGTGGCGCAGCAGCCGCAATTGGCTTCGCGCATCCGGCTGAGCCGGCTGTTGTTGGAGGCGGCCTACCCGCAGGAGATCGCCAAGAGCCCGGGCGGCGTGTATCCCGACCGCGAAATTCGCACGCCGTCGCCCGAGGACTCGCAGCGCTGTTTCCAGGAATACCTGCTGGATGCCCAGCGGCGGCTGGAGCATGACCGGCTGTTCCCCAACGAAACCAAGCAGCTCAAACCCGGCGAAGACGTGCGGATCATCGATAACAAGGTCCAAGTGTCCGGCCAGGTGGCGGTCATGTCCATCAACGGATTGCTGACCAAGGTGATCTTCGATGCCAACCCGGACCACGAATTTTATGTCGAGGAAAGTTTCCCGCTGGACTGGATGTATCCGTATCTGACGCCCTACGGCATCATCATGAAGATCAACCGCCAGCCCCTGCCGCAACTGACCGAGGAGATCTTGCAGCGGGACCGGAAGTTCTGGAGCGATTATTCCGAGCGGCTCATTGGCAACTGGGTGCGGGAAGACACTCCCATTGCGGAGTTGTGCGCTTTTGCCGAGCGGGTGTATGTGAACCGCAACTACAAAGGCTTCACCGGCGATCGCAAGTTCATCCGCGACAACGACGCCCAAAAAGCCTTCTCGAAGCTCCGCAGCTCGATTGCCGGGGTCTATGCCTGGCGCGTGGCCAATGCCAAGACACCCGAGGAACGGCACCGGATGTATCGGGAGGCCGAATTTGCTTTTAAGCAGGCTTACGCCTTCTGTCCCTACAGCCCTGAAGCGATCTTCCGTTACGTAAACCTGCTGGTGACCTTCCAGCGGTACGAGGACGCGCTGTTGCTGGCCCGCACCTCGCGCAAGCTGGACCCGTTCAATCCGCAGCTTGAAAACCTGGTGGTTGAGCTGTCCCGCATCCGCGACGCGCAAGCGGCGGCTGCGGGCGCGGCCAGCACGCCCATTGCCGAGCTGGAGCAGCGGTTACGGGCCAACCCAGCCGATTTGCAAGCGGCTCTGGCGCTGATCGGGGCCTATCAGCAAGTGGGCCAGCACGACCGCGCCCTGCACATGGTCGATCAGATCGTGGCCAGCCCGGCTGCGGATGCGACCCTGTTGCAATTTGCCGTGCAGAAATATTACGAGCTGGGCCAGCTACCCAAGGTCGAGCAGGCCTTGGAACGGTGGCTCAAAGTAGCTCCGGACAATCCCGAGGCCTGGTTCGACCTCGCCGTGCTTCAAGCGGTGCATAACAAGCCCGATCAGGCCATTGCTTCGCTGGCACAAGCATTGCAGCGCAACGCCGCCCGGCTGGCCCGCGATCCCAAAGCGCCGAACCTTTACAGTAATGCCTTGACCGACACGCGGTTGGGCCCGCTGCGCAACAATCCTCAATTCCAAAAGGTCCTGCTGGAACATCGTCCACCGGGATAGCGGCGCTGGGCCGCCGAACTGCATTTGGGGGAGGGCGTGCACTGGCCGCCAAGGCAACCGGCCGGCTCAAGTTGGTCTGGTATGCGCGTCGGCTTTTGGCCGGGTGTCGCTATGGCCTATCCCCAACCGGGACGGTACTAGCTCGGCCCTTTGTGTGTTGGCTACGGCGGCGCCTGAGGCCCCAGAATGCAGCTTTAGCCACCGCCTCTTTCCATCGCCTGAAGCGTCACGCAGCTCATGCGCTTGTACCAGGCGCGGAGTCGGCCGTGTCTAGCCGGCAACCGATAGCGGCCCGAGTAAAGAAAGCTGGCCAGCATCCCCCACAAGTCGAAGTCCACAAACCGCGGGCGGCCATCCAACAGGTAGGGCCGGTCGGCTAGCATCTGCTCGAACGGCATCAGGCGCCGGGCCAACTCAGCCAGCAATTGGGGCCGTCGCTCAGCCCAACACCGCAGGCAGCCCGGGCCGAATTTCTGTTCTTGAAACCGTACGTAGTTCAACTGCTCGGCTGCAGGCACAAACACCCGGTAGTAACTTGCGTTGAGCTTGTGGGTCAGGCTCTGAACTTCGCTCTCGATGTAGCGCCACAAAATCTCCTGCAATCCGTCGTAGCTGCGCGGAAACAGGCCCAGGTCCAACTTCACCTCCAAGTATTTGGCGATGACCTGCGAAGTTGGGCTGGTCTCGAAGATCACGGTGCGGCCGTCTCGCAGCACCGGCACTTGATAGTACCGCTGCCGGGTCAGGCGCCAGACCAATGACCGGTCTGAAGGCGGGATATCGATCAGCTTGTAGGCCGCCCCGCTGAATTCCAAGATCCGCTTTTGCACCAGGCAAAACGAGACCCAGGGGACCTGGACCAGCTCAAGCATGGGCAGTTCAGGAGTCGGTGGCCCGGGGCGCGCCTTGGGGCAGGTGCGGGCGCCAGGCTTGGAGCTGAGCCAAGCTCCGTTCCAGTGCCGACCTTACCTGAGCTGCCGGATACCGGTTGCGGTCCAGTCGGAGGCGCTGCAAGGTCTGGTCCAGTGCGACCTGGTGGCGCTGGAGCTCGCGTTGGAACGCCTTGCCTGCCTGGTCAATGGCTTGCAGCCGCAAAAACTCCTGAACTGCCGCAGCGCGGCCTTGGGCCACGTCCAACAACTCGGTTCGGAAATGCCGGACCACCTTGGCGTTAAGGGAGTAAAACCCGATGTGCCGGTCCGGTTGGGGACCTGTGGCAGTTTGGAGCTGCCGGCTAATGACCATGGCTTGCACACGCGGCCCTTCGTAGAGCACCAGCCGAAAGTCGCGGCAGCCGCCCCGGCTATCGCGAATGAAATGCGCGTGAGGAATGCTACGCAGCGGCCGACCCGCGCCGATCAGTTCCACCCGGTCCAACGTGCAGGCCGCCTGCCGCAGCCACTCCAGGTACGGGCGCGCTTGCTGGTAATGGCCGAAACAGGCCAACAACGTCCCCTTGGCCTGTTCCAAGGCAAGCTCAGCGATGGCATGCCAGAACGCTTCCTGCGTGTCGGTATCGAACAGGTAGAAGGTGTGTTCCTTCAATCGACCGTGCGGCACCATCGCGCCCGCCCTTCCATCCGCATCGGTCTCATGGATCAGTGCGTCCGTGGGCAGGTAGTCCCGGACGCAATCCAGAAACGTCCGATTCAAAAGAGCTTTCCTGCTCACACTAGCGCTAAGTTAAACCAAGTCAGCCCTGCGCACAACTGGGAAGTTAGCCGGCTAGTAGCCACTGCGGCCTACGGGGGCCAACGACCAGGCTTGAATATCGGCTGGCGGATCGGGTCAATTGACGGTGCATGGCGTTGGCACGCGTCTCAAGGTTGGTGTGGTGTGGCACCAGAGGCTTGCCTGGGCCAAGCCGGTGGTGTGCTTGGGCGCACCGGATGCTGGGGTTGGCCTTCCAGAGCGCCTGGGCCGCAGGCTTGGGGTATGTCCCAGCCGATGTGGTGCCGCCGGAACCGCTGCGCGAGTTCCGGGCCATGTGGATTGCCACGGTCAACAACATCGATTGGCCCTCTCAACCAGGACTCACGGTTCGGCAACAGCAGGCTGAGCTGCTGGCGCTGTTGGACCGAGCCGTGCAACTGCGGCTGAACGCAGTGATTTTTCAGGTGCGACCGGCCTGTGACGCGCTGTATGCATCGCGGTTGGAGCCGTGGTCGGAGTATCTGACCGGCCAGATGGGCCAGGCACCAACACCCTTCTACGATCCGTTAGCGTTTGCTGTCAAAGCCGCTCACGAGCGTGGCCTGGAGCTGCACGCCTGGTTCAATCCGTTCCGGGCTCGGCATAGCACAGGCCGCAGCCCGGTGGCGGCTGAGCATATCAGCCGAACCCAACCGCAGTTGGTTCGCACTTACGGGCGGCAGTTGTGGTTGGACCCCGGGGAACGCGCAGCCCATGACCACACCCTGCGAGTGATTCTGGACGTTGTCCGCTGCTACGACATCGATGGGGTGCATCTGGACGACTACTTTTATCCGTATCCGGAGCGGGACGCCAACGGTAACCGATTGGATTTTCCGGACGAGGCGACTTGGGCCAAGTACGTGGCTGGGGGCGGCAAACTGAGTCGAGCCGACTGGCGCCGGGACAACATCGATCGGTTCATCCAGCGGCTGTATCAGGCCGTCAAAGCGGAACGACGCCGGGTGAAGGTGGGTCTAAGCCCCTTTGGGGTGTGGCGACCCGGACACCCGCCACAGGTCAAACGCGCCTTCGACGCCTATGCCATGCTGTATGCTGATTCACGGAAATGGTTCGAACAAGGGTGGCTGGATTACCTGGCTCCCCAGCTTTACTGGCCCATCGAGGCGTCCGACACCAGCTTCCCGGTCTTGCTCCGGTGGTGGGCTGCGCAGAATGCCAAAGGCCGGCATCTGTGGCCTGGCGTGAGTCTTTACTGCGCGCCGGCTGACCGCCAGGCTGCCGAGACGGTCCAGCAAATTCGGTCCGTGCGCCAGACGCTGAACCCCGGCGGCCACATTTTGTGGAATGCGCGCGCTTTGATCCAGGATCGGGGTGGGGTGGTCGCGGCTCTGTCCGAACGGTCCTATAACCAGGCGGCTGTGGTTCCCGCCCTGCCGTGGCTAGACACCCGCGCCCCCGCAGCGCCGCGCCTGCGCCTCAGCACCGAACACGGCTCGGGCCTGCGACTGGCCTGGGACAGCCCCAGCGTGGACTCGGCCTGGCTCTGGGTGGTGCAAACCCGAACAGCCGGCCAGTGGCAAACTCAAGTGCTGCCCAATCGCCAGACCACACTCCACTTTGGCCCTCAAGCTAAGCCGGAAGTGATTGCCGTGCGCGCCCTGAGCCGGTGTGGTGTGTTGAGTCGGCCAGCCGCCTGGCAACAGGCCCCCCAAGCATCAACTAAAACTCAGCCCCGCACCGCACCGAGTCGATCCAGCCGCTTGAGCCGGCCTACCCGCCGTTGAGCCGCTGCAGGTTGGCCGTCCAGCTCAGGAGCTCTTCCAGTAGAAGGTCAGCGTTTGAATGTCGCGCGGGTTGGCGCGCCGGAGCACCGCAATATACTTGCGATGGTAGCTACCCAAATGCGCGTCCACCTCCACCTCGAACACCAAACTACGCGTGCTGACAAACCGGCTAAACTGCGGCAAATGCACCAGCTCCAAAATCGCCGGGAGCTGAATCCGACCCAGTTCCTGCGGCGCGCGGAACGGCATGTCGTCCTCGGTGCCGTCCACACCGTCCGGACCAGCGCGCCCGCCCGGGCCGCTGATGATGGCGTTGGCCATGGTTTCGTCGATTTGGGGTGCCAAAAGCTGCAGCACCTTGGCTGATGCGGTGTTGATGTTGACCCGGCCACCCGACAGCGCCGTAAACAGGTCCACCAAGCCGGTGGCATAGATGGGCTCGTCGAAGTGGCTGCGGCTGGCCGGCCGATTTAACACCTGCAAATGCCCCGCGGCAGCCGATCCCCAATACATTGCAGGCGTCACGCCCCGCACTAGCAGCAACTCGCTCAAATCGTCCAGCGGCCCGTTCTTGGCGCGGTAAGGCGGCTGGAGGCCTCTGTAAAAGTCACTTTCAGTGCCGCTCATGTGCGTGGCGTTGTCCGGGTCACGCCAGTCCAAGATCGAATCGATGATGACCGCTTGCTCGGCCGCATCCACCCCGATCAACGTCAAGGCCTGCCGCAACACCACCTCGTCAGCCACATTGATGTTAAACTTGCGGTCCGCATCGACGATCTTGACTGAAATCCAGCCTGCGCCCAGCTCGTAATGATCCAACGGCACCCCGGCGACCGGGCTGTTGGTGTCACCGGGTCCGCCAGCCCACTTCTTCATCAGGCAATCCACTGCACCCAACGGGCCGGCGGACTCCTCGGCCAAGACCCATTTAGCCAACTCGACGCCGGACCGGCCCAGCCACTCCAGATCTGCGTCCAGGGAGGCGTTTCGGGCCAGGGTGGTCTCTACCTTCATCGAGTAGGCAAATCCCCCAGCCAAAATCGCCAGCACCGTGATCACCACCAGCACGATGATCAGCGCAATGCCACCAGCTTTGAATCGACGCTGTAGTTTCATCGGCGCGGTACGACAGGTCGGATCGGCACCCTCGGCTGGATCACCCCGGGCGGCGTCACCCCCGGCGCATAACCGGGCGGCATCACCCCGGGCATCGCCGGGCTGGGCACTAGGCCCGGTTGACCAGGCATAATCGGCGTACCGGGCGGTACGGCGCTAGGAGGCACGGCCCCAGGAGGCACAACGCCCGGCGGCATTACCGCGCCCGGCCCGAACCCTTGCACATCAGCCGGCACAGCCACCGACGGGATGGCAATAACCCGCGTGACTACATCCTGCGGGTCGGTTGAATGCCCCCGCCGACCCTGGCCCAGCACCACCTGCACCAACCGGGGCAATTGGTTGGTGTATTTCCATTCCTCAAGCCACTCGTCTTTGCGCGGATCGTAAAAGGCCATCCGAAACACCGTCACGTCCCGAGCCAACACGATGGTGTAGACTTCAGCCGGGTCTTTGACCTCCATCAACAGCGGCTTTTGCGACATCAGCAGGTCGGCGCCGCCAGGCCGGCTGGGCTCGGTAAAGAATCGCACCCGGCGCACCACTTGGTCGCCATATCGGCCCACGCCGGGGAAGGACTCGGGCAATCGAGCCGTCAACTCCAACGTGACAAAATCGCCGCTGGTGTCGGCCAGGAACAAGTAGTTGGTCATGTTGCCGTTGAACATCTGCACGGTCACCAACGCGTCTTCGATAGTCCGAATGGCCATGCGCGCCCGTTGGACCGCTGCCGCAGCGCGTTGGGCAGCATCGGTGCCTCGCAGAATCAATAGCCAAGTCGAGTAGATGGCCATCAGCACCAGCATGAAAATGAACAGCGCCACCATCACCTCTAACAGGGTGAAGGAAGCCGTCCGAGCCACTGCCCGACAGCCAAGCCTGCTGCGGCTGCCAGACCCTGGCCAGCGCCGGCGCTCAAACGCACCCGGACACCCACGCTGCAGGTGTATTTTGATCGTGTTCATGCGCCAAGCCATAGGGCGCTGCCCCCAGCGTTAGCCGCCCGAGCGGAACCGGTTGCCTGCAGGCGAGCCGGGCCGATACAGCAGGATGCTCATTTGAGTGGCAGAGGGGCCACGCCCTTTGCCCGCGCGCCGGATTACAGTGAAATCCACCTGAAACAGGCCGTTGCTGCCCACCTCATACACGTCCCGGGTCCAACTGTAGCCCGGATACAAGCCCGGCGCGATATCCTCGAAATCGCCCGCTGCACTGCCTTCTTCCAAGCGGTTGGTCAACGACAGGGCCGCCGCTAACGCGCCTGCGTCCGGCTCGCGTTGCTGCAGGGACCGCGCCGCCCCGAGTCCCTGCGTCAACACGCCCAACACCGCAAACACTGCCATGAAGAAAATCGCACAAGCCACCAGCACCTCAAGCAGGGTGAAACTGGCCTGGGCAACTGGGCGGCGAACTTGCGCATGAGCCGGCGGCCCTCCCAAAGCCGATGCGGCTCGAATGGGCCACGCGCTGGCGGTCGATTCGCTGGCTCTGAACTGGCGCGAGCCTGCTGGCCTGAATGCAATCAACTGGTTCATCGGAACTTCATTGGGTCAGTCTCCACATCGGGTAAGGCCGTCACCACTTCCAGAAAGATTTGGCGCCGTTCCCCTCGGTCCGACACCAGGAACAAGCTGAATTCGTCGCAGGTGCCATTGGGATAGAACCGCACCCGCACAATCTCGTCCTCGGTGTAGTCCAGGAAATTCAGCCGGATGCCCTCGATTTGGATGTTGGCCGGTATGCGGGTCGAGGTCAGCACCGCGCCGTCAGTGGCTGCGCTGGGGCTAGGCCGGTCGGGCATGCGCCATTCCTGGCCGGAAACGTCAGGGCTATCCAACCGATCCAACCCGCTGCTGGTGCTTGGGCTGGCGGCGCTCACCGAGATGGTGCGGCTGACTGTGTTGATGACCAGGTCCGTGGGCCGACCGCTCAGGATGGCTTGGGCTCTGGCCGCATGGCACACTTCCAAAATCTCCCGAACGGTGCGCTGGAGCGATTCAGGGTGGAGTTGCCGGTAAATGGCCGGCACCGAGATGGTCATCACCAGCGCCACGATCCCAATGACCACCATCAGCTCGATCAGCGTAAAAGCCCGGGGCCAAGACCCGGGTTGCCCACACTTAAAAGAGCTGGTGGACCGAGCCGTTCGCATACGTTAACCCACTGAACCGCACCCGCAGTCCAGCACGGCGTCACCTCGGGCACAGCCGGTTAGGGCACCGCTGCCTGCTTGGGTCTCATCCAACGGTTTCTGATCGTTCTGGATGCTCATTGCACTGTCTGCACTTCAGATAATACCCTGGCCGGGCCAAAAGTTGCTAGGGTAAATACCGCCGTGTCGGGGGCTACCGCTGTTACTGCCTCATCTGGTCGCATCGTTCGTCTCCTAGCAGGATCCCGGCCAACGGCCCACCCAACCAACCGTGGATGAGCCGGTCCGAGCACGGAGCGGCAACCGAGGTTGACTGGAGCCCCACTCAAGCGCTCAATGAACCCATGGCATCCAGTCGCCATTGTTACAAGTGTGGCCGCCCATACACGCGCGCCGCAGCACCGGGCCGCAGTGAGACCTGCGACGGGTGCGGCGCTGACCTTCGAGTGTGCCTGAACTGCGTCAGCTACGATCCCCAAGCGGCTTATCAATGCCGCGACCGCCGTGCTGAGCCGGTGGCTGAGAAGCACCGGGCCAACTTTTGCGAGTGGTTCGAGTTTGCCTACCGTGAATGGGCCGGGCCCCCGCCAGCCACGGCCCGCGAACAACAAGCGCGCCAGGCGCTCAGGAAGTTGTTGGGCGACTGACCCGCCGCCCGCAGGACCGGGTTGGGCCAGGCAAGCCGTCAGGTATCCCCACACGCTGCGCCTACCGCTGGCGATGCCCGCGAGCCTATCCCGCTGGCTTGACCTGGGCCTGGCGCCAAGCATCGCTGCGGCGCTTTTCCTAGCCAAGGCAGTCGGCTGCGGTTATGGCTTGGGGCCGTATGGACAACTGCGCTGTGCCTCGGCTTCCCAGGTGGGCCTTTTGGGTCGGTGACCTGCTGCTGGTAGCGTTGGGTGGCTGGCTGATTTGGCGGCAGACTGAAGGGCTAAGCACGGGATTAACGCTGCTGGCAGTAGCCAGTGTGGCCACAGGCGCCTGGCTGGGTGTCACGCCGTTCTTGGTCGAATACCGGGCCGCCGTGCGTCTGGCTGAAGCCCATGGTTTGGCCCGCACCGTCGCACAGATTCAACGCCTGGAACAGGTGGGTGAACAGATCCGGTTGGCCACCAGCCAGTGGCAGACCGCCCAAGAACACGCCGAACAAACCGTCGCCGCAGCGCGCCAAATCGCAGACCGCATGGTGGCCGAGGCACAAGAGTTTGCCCAGTTCATCCAAAAAGCTAACGACGTTGAAAAAGCGCATCTGCGATTGGAGGTGGACAAAGCCCGCCGCGCTGAAACCGAGTGGCTCCAAATCTTGGTCCGGCTGTTCGACCACATCTACGCCCTCTACATGGCTGGGGTGCACTCCGGCCAGCCCAACCTGCACCAGCAATTGGGCAACTTCCAAGCGGCCTGCCGCGACATTGTGCGGCGGGTCGGTTTCGTGCCGTTGGAAGCTCAGCCAGGTGAGCCTTTCGACGAAATGAAACACCAGCTCTTGGATTCCAACGGACCACCACCGCCCGGCGCCCGCGTGGCTGAAACGGTGGCCACCGGCTACAGCTTTCAAGGCCGACTGCTGCGACCGCCAGTGGTGCGGCTTGCGGTGCCACCTGAACCGATACCGACTGAGGCCGGCGGTCCAGCTCCTGCACCTTCTGAAGAAGCGCAGGCTATAACGCCGGAACCTCCATGCGCTCCCGAGCGAAATGCATCCGCGTCGGCCACACCTCCGCCGCCTGCCCCGCAGGCCCCCAGCCAAGCATCGGAATCGGGCCCGCCATAGCGGTCGCCACCGACCTGAGTCGCCGGAATCATTTGCGGCATCTGCCGAGTCCGCCGCTTTACGGCGGCGGCTACACTCCGAACGGTTGCCAACCTTGGGCCCGGACCGGCAGCTGCCGACGCGAGTTGGCGGACTGCAAACAAAGTCAGACACGCCCTTGGCGAAGGCGCGAACAACATGCTGGGCAGACCTGGTTGCCTTGCATACAAAGCGTGTTGTGCTGGAGGCGTGGGCAACCAAGCAGCCCAAGCTTGCGGGGTGGGCTATTGGGCTTGCGTGAGATCAGCCCAAGGCTTGGCCTTCGGTGAGCATCCAGCGCTGCAGCCTATGCAACCATGCAGCTCTGTGCACTGGCTCACCGGTGCTCAGTCCGGATCGAATCTCTGTGCGGTGTGGGTTGCGCCATGCGCTGGCCGCCGGCCTTGGCTGCCCAGGGCAATCAGCCACGGTGCTGCTCCTTGCAAGCGACGAGTTGCACGAATGCCTCGACCTTCCACCGCACGTGGCGAAAATGGAAAGCGGTGGCGCTGGTCCGTCCGGCCTGCACGCCGCATCCGGCCCCAGAGAGCTCGTTCCTCTGAACTCGACCCTTGCCCACCCGCATCGCATCAGGTCGGCGGGAACGATTCGTCCAATTGGTGACGCTCTGCGTGCTGGGCAGCCGCGCCGTTCCACGGCTGGCTGAAGCGCAGTTGGCCGGCACCTGCTAGACTGCAACCAGCGGTTCGAAGACGGGCTTGCTGACCTGCGCGGTCAGCCAGGCGCCCGCAGGCAGCACCACAGTCACCATTACTGCCGGGCCATCGCCCAACAGCGTGACGGTCGTGGTCCGAGGCTCTGGTGCGAGGCCACCGGAAGGGGCGAGCCAAATCTTCTACCCCGCCAACTTGCCTATTCCCTATCGGTCCGGAGCCGGCACTGAGACCAAGCTCGACCCGGAGAATCCCGCAATGGTTGGTATCGGCGCCTATTGCGCCGCACCGTATGGGAGGTGCAAGCTTACGGAAGCGAGGGTCCAAGCTTTCGTGGCAATCAGCAACACTTGCACCGACGTGTCCCCAGCCTCCTCCGAGTTCGAAACGAATCGTGAACCGTTGCTCATTATGTTGGTGGCTCTGGAAGGGGCGACGGATTCCGTTGAGCAACGGCGCTGTCAAGCCAACGGCCCTACGGCAGCCCCTGCTGGCCCATGAGGAGGTCCATGCGGCCCAGATCGAGGCTGCGTTGGAGGCTGAGTCTCCGAACGCTGCCCGCGCCCTTCATACACGCCCAACGCGGAATCTTCAACCCGCTTATCGAAGCAGGTCACCAACAGGTGGTCCGATCTTGGATGTGAACATTGAGGTTGTGTTATGAAAAACGTGGTCTGTGGCTGGTGTCATTATCATTGCGACGGCTCTGGTCTTGGTGGCTCACTGGGAGGTGCGTGATCCGTCGGTTGCGATCGATGCACAGTGGAGGACGGGGCACTTGCTACTGCGGTCTTCGTCAGGCCGCTTCTTCCCGAAAATTGGTTCTGCCAACCGTCCGAACGTCTGTGAATCCGAGCTCACAGGAGCTCCGTGCCAGGCCCGACGGGCTCCTTGGCAGTGGCAATGATCACTGGCACATGCCTACCTGCTGGCCGGGCGCTGGAACCATGGGCCGCCCATCAACGGATTTTTGGGGGCTTGGGTATCTCAGTAGAGCTTTTGGTGGTCAACCTCCTCACCCCGCTACGCCGGTTACCACATCTGAGCCGACCCCGAGCTGGGCTAAGCCAACTCAATGCCACGAGGCACCCGGGGTCGTTTGAGGGCGGAGGCCAGAGGCTAAGCCGCCTTGACAAAACGCCGATGGCCCAGCAGAGCTGCACACCTCAAAGAAAAGCGTTCCAGCAACAAACCGAACTTGATGCCACCCCTCCGTCGGAGTGGTCGGGGCGGTGAGATTTGAACTCACGACCACCTGAACCCCATTCAGGTGCGCTATCCAGGCTGCGCTACGCCCCGAACACTCGACCGGGCTGGTTTGGCAACCCAGCCCGACCACTATCCGTCAAACCCAGCCCCAATTCAAATCAAAAAGCACGTCTGGAACCTGAGGGCCCGGCGTTGGCACGGCCTTCGACAGACCCAGACCGTAGCGGCTGTCCAAGCCAGAGCGGACGGTGCCCCCGAGGCTGGCGCCCGGACTCACAGCGACCGGTTGGCAAGCGCCACCTCGCTCACCGTTGGGTGCCTTCAGATGGCGCACGCCTGTCTTGCAGGCTCACCGTCCCCAACTTTACTTCCCATCAATGATGAGGTCCAACCGCCGGCTGGCTTCTTCGGGTGAAAGTTTGCCGCCTTCGATGGTGAGCCAACCGCTGTAGCCGACCTGCTCCAGCGCGCGTCGGACTGCGGGCCAATTAACGCTGCCCTCTCGGATATCCACAAAGCTGCCCGTGTTGGGATCGGTGGGACTCAGCTTGAAATCCTTGACGTGGACCTTGGCAATCAGACTGCCCAAGCTCAGGATCCAATCTTGGGGTGGCGCGTATCGAACGTGATTGCCAATGTCGAAGTAAGCTTTCACCCAGCGGCTTTGAAACGAGGCCACAAAATGGGTGAACAGGGCCGGCTGCACCCACAGATTGTTCCACACATTCTCCAAAGCCAGCACCACACCGGTTTGCTCTGCCAGCGGGATGAGCCGGCGGATGGCCTGGCGGGACGTATCGGTGGCGCGGTTGTGAGCTTGGATGTAGGCGGCGTAAGGTGCGTTATCACCCGCTACTACCCGGCGTAGGTGCCCAGTATCCTGGTCGAACTCGATATCGAACTCGCGCGGTTTGGGCATGGGCATGCCGCTGATCCGACAGGGCACCAACAACACGGCGTCGGCGCCAAAAGCCTGAGCAGCCCGAAGCGCATCCTCAGTCACTTTTAACCCAGCCTCCACTTGAGCTGGGTCTGGGCTGTTAAAGTCTGCCCAACCCCGCAGCACCGAGTGAGTCCGCAGGCCCAACCGCTCGGCCATCCGGGCGCATTCTTTGGCCTGAGCAACTGGCAGCACCCCAGCTTCAACGCCGTGGAAACCGGCGTCCTTGATCCGCTTCAGGCTATCTTCAGTGGGCTTGGTCAGGATGAGTGCCTTCCGGAGCTGGGTTTTGAACGGTGGTTGACTGGTGCCCTGGCCCTGTGCGTGCCCCAAAACAGGCAGGCCCAAGCTGACTGTGGCCAGAGCCGTCCGACACAGAAACTGGCGCCGATTCAGCGTCCGCTGCATAACGGCGCCATCCTGCCCAGCCCAAGCTGGATTGCAACTGCCAACTAGCGCTTTGCCAGCCGTGGGTTCCGCCCCTTCAGGCCGACGCATGCGCGCAATGCCGAACCGACTTTTGAGGTAGTGTAAGCTGAAGAGGTGGGACAAACCGGTGCCTGGCCTGGTCAGGTGCGTAGAGTGCTCAGGTTGCCGTTCATTCTCAGTCGTCGGGCTTCGGAGCCTGGCGCACGCGCAACAGATACTCGGCCCAAGCCGCCATGCCATCGCCAGTGCGGGCTGACACCTCAAAAATGCGGGCATGATGGCTAATGCGCCGCAGGTTGGCCAAGGCAAGGTCGCGATTGAACCCCGCCGCTGCTGCCAGATCGCACTTGGTCAGCACCGCCACATGAGCCGAATGAAACAGGGGCGGATACTTCAACGGCTTATCTTCGCCCTCGGTCACCGACATCAGCACCACCCGCAAGTCCTCGCCCAGGTCGAAGTCAGCGGGGCAGACCAGGTTGCCGACATTCTCGATGCACAACAAATCCAGGCTATCCAAATCAAGCTGCTGAGCTGCGCGTGAGACCATTGCCGCGTCCAAGTGACACACCGTGCCGGTGCTGACCTGTATGGCTGGGATGCCGGCCGCTCGGAGCCGAGCAGCGTCGTTGTCCGTAGCCAAGTCGCCCACAATGACCCCGAGCCGCGCTCGACCGGCCAAGGCCTGGGCTGTGGCCTCGATGAAGGTAGTTTTGCCTGAGCCGGGCGCTGACATGATGTTGAGGACCAGCAGGTTTTTGGCACGGAAAAACCCGCGGTTCCGTTCGGCTAACCGTTGGTTTTTCTCCAGCAACGCCCGTTGCACCGGGACCACCTGCGAGTGGGAGCCGGGGCCGGTACCGGCTTCAGAGCTATGCACATGGGGGTGCTCAGGGCCATGAACCATGCTCTGCCGGCCGCCTTGGGCTGGCTCACCGCTTAAACCGCATCCACATTCTGTGCACATGATTAGGCCATCTCCACCGCTGTCAGGTCCAATTCGCGGCCTCGGATCAACTGGCCGCTGGGCTGGTGGCAGCGGGGACATTCATTCAGGAAGTCCTGACACTCAAATTCCGCCGCACAGCTTGAGCACCAACAGGCTGCGGGCACCGACTCGATCTGTAACCACGCCCCTTCAGCCGGGGTGCCCCGGCACACCACTTCAAAAGCAAACTGCAACGCCTCCGGCACCACTCCACTCATGGTCCCCACCCGCAACCGCAGCCCCAACACACGGCTGGCCCCGCGCGCCTTTGCGGTGTCCAGCGCCATCCGGACGGCTTCTTGGATAATCCCCAGTTCGTGCATTGCAGCCGTCAGCCTCCTGTTTGCAGCTCAGCTCATGCACACGCCGTCGCCTTCGGGCTTCCGTTGGTCGATGGGCACGTAATGCCGCAACGGCGGCCCAACGTAAAGCTGGCGGGGCCGGTAAATCCGCGTCTTCTCGTCGTCGAGGATCTCTTTAAAGTTGGCGATCCAGCCCGGCATCCGGCCAATGGCAAAGATCACCGGGAACATCTCTTTGGGGATGCCAATGGCCCGCATGATGATGCCGCTGTAAAAATCCACGTTAGGATATAGCTTCCGCTCGATGAAGTAGGAATCTTGCAAGGCCGCCTCTTCCAAGCGCTTGGCGATATCCAGGAGCGGATCGCTCACCTGCAAGGTTTCCAAAAGCTCGTCGCAGGCCTTCTTGATGATGCGGGCACGGGGATCGTAATTCTTGTACACGCGGTGCCCGAAGCCCATCAGCCGTTTGCCGGTGCTCTTGTCTTTGACCTGGGCGAGGAAACGCGAGCCGTCATCGCCCGACTGGTAAATCTCCTCCAGCATCTCGATCACCGCCTGGTTGGCACCGCCGTGCAACGGCCCCCACAACGCGCAGACACCCGCCGCCGCGCTGGCGAACAGGTTGGCCTGGGTCGAGGCCACCATCCGCACGGTCGAGGTCGAGCAGTTCTGCTCGTGATCGGCATGGAGCAGAAAGATCAGGTCCAACGCCCGCACCACCTCCGGTCGCAACTCGTAGTCTTCGTAGATGTCCGAGAACATCATGTGCAGGAAGTTGGCCGTGTATTTGTATTTGCGCTTGGGATAGATGATGGGCAGGCCCCGGGATTTGCGGTAGGAAAAGGCCGCTATGGTGCGCACCTGCGAGATCAGCCGCGCCGCATGCACATCGAACCGTTCGCGGTTGGCCCGCTGCATCAGCCCCGGATAAAAGCAACTGCTGGCGTTGATCATGGCCGACAAAATGGCCATCGGATGCGCATTGGGCGGGAACCCCTCGAAATGGTGCTTCATGTCCTCGTGCAGGTTCTCGTTCTCGGTCAGCAAGTCCGAGAACCGCCGCAGCTCCGGCCGCGTCGGCAGGTGGCCCCAGATCAACAGGTAGGCCGTCTCGATGAAGGAGGAGTGCTCGGCCAACTCCTCGATCGGAATGCCCCGATACCGCAGGATACCTCTCTCACCGTCGATGTAGGTGATCTGGCTCATGCACGCGCCGGTGTTGGCGTAGCCTGGGTCGACGGTGATGAGCCCGGTGCGCTTCCGTAAGTCAGAGATGTCGATGCCCATCTCGCCCTCGGTGCCCACCAAGATGGGCAGCTCATACACCTTGCCATCAATCTCCAATTTGGCCGTCTTGCTCATGTGTAAATGGCACTGCCGTTTATCGTGCCTACTAGATTCCGCCCTGCAAACTATGCTGGAGTCCAACCGGTTGGCAAGGCCACCGCACGAGCGGGGCCGGTGAGTCGGCTGCGGGTCCGGACCACCAGCCCAGCAGCAGCCTTCGACCGATGGGCCAGCGTAGCCGAACTCGCCCCGCGTTGCTGCCGCTGGGATGCGGACTCTTGGAGCAAGGGTGGAGCACGCCCTGGACTGTGAGCCTCCAAACCCGAGCCCGTTTTTGGCTTAGCGCACGGCTAGCCCAAGGGTTCCCCAGCCGACATGTGCTCCGAGTCACCCGTGACACTAGGCTGCGTCAGAGGCCGGCGTGCCGCAGGGCGGGCGCCGCCCAGGCTGGCTGGCTTGGGCTGGGGAATTGGGGTTGACCCACAGTCCGGTTCGGATATTGTGCGGGCGAACGAACGGATCTGAACATCGAACTAAGTGAAAGGCATCTATGGCAGTCAAAGTTGCAATTAACGGATTCGGTCGCATCGGCCGACTGGTCTTTCGTGCTTTGCTGGAACAAGGCTTGGTGGGCAAGGACATCGAAGTGGTTGCGGTGGGCGATATTGTCCCGGCCGACAACCTGGGCTATCTGCTCAAATACGACTCGATCCAGGGCCGGTTCAACGGCACTGTGTCTAGCCGCTCCTCCGATGAGGCCATAGCCAAAGCCAAAGCCGCCGGTAAGAGCGCTGAAGAAGCCGAACAGGACATCCTGATCGTCAACGGCCGCGAGATGAAGGTGGTCAGCGCCAAGTCACCGGCTGAATTGCCGTGGAAGCAATTGGGGGTAGAGGTCGTCATCGAGGCTACTGGCTTGTTCACCGACGTGGAGAAGGCCAAAGGCCACCTGACTGCCGGCGCTAAGAAGGTCATCATCACTGCTCCGGCTAAAGGCGATTGCCTGACGGTGGTGATGGGGGTCAACCATGACAAGTATGATCCGGCAGTGCACCACATTGTCTCGAACGCCTCCTGCACCACCAACTGCTTGGCGCCGTTGGTGTATGTGCTGTTGAAGGAAGGCTTCGGCGTCGAGGAGGGGCTCATGACCACCGTCCACGCCTACACTGCCACCCAGAAGATTGTCGATGGCCCAAGCCGCAAGGACTGGAAAGGGGGCCGCTCCGCAGCCATCAACCTGATCCCCTCCAGCACCGGTGCGGCCAAAGCGGTGGGTCTGGTCTTGCCCGAGGTTAAGGGCAAGCTCACCGGCATGGCCTTCCGCGTGCCGGTGCCCACGGTGTCGGTGGTGGACCTGACTGTGCGGACGGTCAAGGAGACCAGCTACAAGGAGATCGCTGCGGCCATGAAGCGGGCCAGCGAGACCTACCTCAAGGGGATCTTGGGTTACACCGAGGACGAGGTCGTCAGCTCTGACTTCATCCATTGCGATCTGTCCTCGATCTTCGATTACGGTGCAGGTATCGAGCTGAACAAGCGTTTCTTCAAGCTGGTCGCCTGGTACGACAACGAGTGGGGTTACAGTTGCCGTGTGGGCGATCTGCTGAAGCTGATGATCCAGAAGGGCATTTGATCGCTCCGGCCTGATAACAGCGCCGCGGCCAACGGGCAATCCCGGTTGGCTGCGGCTTTTTGCTTTCCAGTCCGCCGCACTACTGTGGCTTCAGCCTGAATCCGGCTCGGGCCGGCTGGGCGCTGCCCCCCGCCCGAGTGCGGAGAGAGGCTTCTTGGAGCCTACGGAACCATTTGCCAATTGCGCAAAGTTGGGTTACCTAAATGTGGGACATGATTTTGAAAGCGATGAAAACGATGGACGGGGCAAGAGCTGGCCTGAGGTTATGGGCTGCGTTGCTGGGGCTAGGGTGTCTGGCACAGCCGCTGCAAGCCCAGGTGGTCATCAACGAGGTCATGACCGACAATGCCACCGCCTTTGCCAACGAGGATATCTACCCCGATTGGGTCGAGCTTTACAACACCTCGACTTCGGCAGTGGACTTGGGCGGCTGGACCCTGACGGACACACCCACCAACACCGCGCGTTTTGTGTTCCCGGCCGGCACGCGCATCGCAGGCCGGGGCTACTTGATAGTGTTTTGCGACGATGCGTTTAGCTACCCGGGGCTGCACACCGGGTTTGGCTTGGGCCGCAAAGGCGGGTTTGTGGGCCTCTACCAAGCCGGCATCCTCAAAGACAGCGTCATTTA
>Ga0078972_1003334_pt1 | contig 48512 bp, 44 predicted proteins | sample YelNatPaOPGAMG01_FD_67568 | JGI IMG/M metagenome (GOLD analysis project Ga0078972, IMG submission 67568) | Hot spring thermophilic microbial communities from Obsidian Pool, Yellowstone National Park, USA - OP-RAMG-01 (SPADES assembly) (version 2) | ecosystem: Environmental > Aquatic > Thermal... | reverse complement strand
CTCACACCGGGGTGCCCGTCCAGGTGCTCGGATTTCGCGAACACGCGAGTTGGGCGCTAGCGTCGGATACCTTGGACTTCGTCGACCTGGAGGACATCGCCGGTGTCTTCCGGGAACCGTTGCCACGGATCGGCCTGGATTCGCTGCCCGATCAGGGGGCGTGGCTGCAGCCGTTCCGGCCGCTGTCAGCGCTGTTGACCACCCGTGTGTGACACTGGAAAACCTATGCGTGGGTCGATAACGATCCAGTAAGGAGCTTGCGTGTTCGCCTGGTGGGGTCGAACGGTGTACCGCTACCGGTACATCGTTATCGGGGTCACGGCAGCTCTGTGCCTGATCGGCGGCGTTTTCGGGATAGGCCTGGGTAAGCACCTCACGTCGAGCGGCTACTACGACGACGGCAGCCAATCCGTGAAAGCCTCGGTCATCGGCGACAAGGTCTACGGCCGAGACCGAAGCGGCCACATCGTGGCCATCTTCAAAGCCCCCGACGGCAAGAAAGTCACCGACCCGGCCTGGCAGAAGAAGATCACCGACGAGCTCAACCAGTTCCAGAAAGACCACGCCGACCAGGTGATGGGATGGGCCGGCTATCTGCGTGCGCCCGACACCACCAGCCCGATCGTCAAGGGCATGGTCACCCAGGACAAGAAGTACACGTTCGTCTCCATCCCGCTCAAGGGCGACGACGACGACACGATCCTCAACAACTACAAGGACATCGCACCCGAGCTGCAAAAGCTCGACGGCGGCACTGTCCAGCTCGCCGGGCTGGAGCCGATCGCCAACGCCCTGACCGGCAGCATCGCCAGCGACCTGAAAAAGTTCGAATATCTCGGGGTACCGGCGGTGACCGTGGTGCTGTTCCTGGTGTTCGGCGGCGCTGTCGCCGCGGGCCTCCCGGCCATCGTGGGCGGCCTGACCATCGCCGGCGCGCTGGGCATCATGCGGTTCGTCGCCCTCTTCGGTCCCGTGCACATCTTCGCCCTGATGGTGATCTCGCTGATCGGATTCGGTATCGCCATCGACTACGGGCTCTTCGTGGTGAGCCGGTTCCGGGAGGAGATCGCCGAGGGTTACGACACCGAGGCCGCCGTGCGCCGCACCGTCATGACGGCCGGGCGCACCGTGGCGTTTTCCGCGGCGCTGATCATGGTCTCGACCGCCAGCCTGCTGGTGCTGCCGCAGGGCTTCGTGCATTCGATGACCTACGCGATCTTCGCCGCGGTGGGGCTGGCCGCGCTGCTGTCGATCACATTGCTGCCGGCCTGCCTGGGCATCCTGGGCCGCCACGTGGACGCGCTGGGCGTTCGGACGCTGTTCCGGGTGCCCTTTCTCCGCAACTGGAAATACTCGCGGGTCTACCTGAACTGGCTCGCCGACCGGCTGCAGAAGACCAAGACCCGCGAAGAGGTGGAGGCCGGCTTCTGGGGCAAGCTCGTCACACGGGTGATGAAGCGGCCACTCGCGTTCGCCATCCCGATCGCCGTCGGCATGATCCTGCTGGTCATCCCGTTGGGCAACCTGTCGTTCGGCGCCATCAGCGAGAAATATCTGCCGCCGGACAACTCGGTGCGCCTGGCGCAGGAACATTTCGACAAGCTTTTCCCCGGGTATCGCACCGATCCGCTCACCCTGGTCATCCAGTCGACCAACCACCAGCCGGTCACCGACGCGCAGATCGCGGACGTGCGCAGCAGAGCGATGAGCATCGGCGGCTTCAGCGAGCAGGACAACGACCCCGCGAACATGTGGCAGGAGCGCAGCTATGCGCCGGGCGCGTCGAAGGACCCGTCGGTCCGGGTCCTGCAGAACGCGCTCGTCAACCCGAATGACGCGGCGAAGAAGATCAACGAGCTGCGCAACATCGCGCCACCCAGGGGAATCGACATCATGGTCGGTGGTACGCCGGCCCTGATCGAGGATTCGATTCACAGTCTGGTCGACAAGGCTCCGCTGATGGCGTTCGTGCTGATCTCCGCCACCATGCTCCTGATGTTCCTGGCGTTCGGGTCGTTCGTGTTGCCGATCAAGGCCGCGGTGATGAGCGTGCTCACAATCGGGTCCACCCTGGGCATCCTGACGTGGATCTTCGTCGACGGGCATTTCTCGACATGGCTGAACTTCACTCCGACACCGCTGATGGTGGTGATCATCGCCCTTGTCGTCGCCGTCGGCTACGGCCTGGCCACCGACTACGAGGTGTTCCTGGTCTCCCGGATGGTCGAGGCCCGCGAGCGCGGCATGTCCACCGCGGAGGCCATCCGGATCGGCACCGCCACCACCGGTCGCCTCATCACGGCAGCCGCGCTGGTCCTTGCCGTGGTCGCCGCCTCCTTCGTGTTCTCCGATCTGGTGATGATGAAATATCTGGCGTTCGGGCTGATGGCGGCATTGCTGCTGGACGCGACCGTGGTGCGGATGTTCCTGGTGCCGTCGGTGATGAAGCTGCTCGGCGACGACTGCTGGTGGGCGCCGCGCTGGGCGAGGCGCCTGCAGAACCGCATCGGCCTGGGCGAGATCGACCTGCCCGACGAGCGCAGGCGGCCCACCATCAACGGCCGGCCCGCGCGGCCCCCGGTCTCGGCGGGCGCCCTGGTCGCCGCCGCCCCGCGGGCACCGCACGACCCGACTCACCCGGGCGCGCTCGAGCCGGCGCGGCCCCGTCCGCCCGGCCCGGCCCGGCCGGACGGCGACGCCGAGACGACCCGGCTGCCGGCATCCGACAAGAACGCGGGCGCCGCGCCCGGCAACCACAATCCGCCCGTCCCCCAACGGTCGGCGGACCACCGCGGCCCGGGCCAGCCCGCCCCGCCCCGGCCGCCGTCTCCTCCGGCCCCACCCCCGTCCGGCGGTCAGACCCGGGCCATGGCGGTCCCGACTAACGACAAGGCCGATCCCGCCGACGGGGCCGATCCCGCCGAACCGACGAAGGCCCTGCCGATCACGCGGCCGGAGGCCAAGGACTCCGAGACAGCCACGGAGAAGCTCAACGCCCGCGGGCAGGGCCTCGGACACCCGGACGGGAGCGACAACGCGCGCCAGCGCCGTCGCATCGGCGGCGCGCTCAGCGCCCAGGACCTGCTGCGGCGCGAGGGCCGCTTGTAACCCAGGCGCTCAGTCGTCGGCGCCCTCGGGGTGGTCGGGCTTCGCCTGGAAGATCGCCCCCACATCGTTGTCGCCGGTCTGCCTGGTGGCCTCGGCTTCGGGATCGGCGGCCAGCAGCACCTGCAGCGCGTTGTTGAGGAACGCGACGGTCGGCACGGCCAGCAGGGCGCCGAAGATCCCCGCGAGCACACCGCCGGTGGTGATGGCCAGCACCACCCCGAGCGGGTGAATGGAGACCGCCCGCCCCATCACCAGCGGTTGCAGCAGATGGGCCTCGATCTGGTTCACCACCACCAGCAACCCCAGCGTGATGAGCGCGTAGACGAAGCCCTTGGCGAGCAGGGCGACCACCACGGCCAGGAACCCGGCGATCACCGCACCGACCAGCGGGATGAACGCGCCCAGGAAGACCAGCGAGGCCAGGGGCAGGGCCAGCGGTATCCCCATGATCGCCAGGCCGGCGCCGACCCCGGCGGCATCGGTCAGCGCCACCAGGAACGTGGCCCGCACGTACCCGATCAGGGAGCCGTACCCGGCGTGGCCGGCCGCCAGCACCCGGTCGCGGGAGTGGGCGGGGACGATCTTGGCGACGTATTGCCAGATGTTGCGCCCGCCGTAGAGGAAGAAGATCAGGGTGAACAGGACCAGCACCGCCGCCGTGACCACCTCGGTGATGGTGGCCGCGGTGGACAGCGCGCCGCTGGTCAGTTTCGCCTGATTGTTGCGCAGCGCCTCGATCGCGGCGTTGCCCGCGCTGTCGATCTGGTCGCCGCTCAGGTGCGGCGGCCCCTGGATGAGCCACCTGCGGGTGGAGTCGATGCTCTGGGTGACCTGGTCGGTGAGGCCGGGCAGGCCGTCGATGAACTGGGTGATGACGAACGCCAGGATGCCGCCCAGGATCGCGAAGCCGCCGAGCAGGACCAGCGCCACCGCCCCGCCGCGCGGCAGGCCCCGCCGGTCCATCCAGTCGACCGCCGGCACCAGCAGGGCGCTCAGCATCAGTGCCAGCAACAGCGGAACGACGATGATCTCGAGTTTCTTCAGAAGCCAGGCGAGGGCGACCAGCGCGGCGAAGATGACCAGCAAACGCCACGCCCAGGCCGCGGTGTTACGGACCAGCGGCTCGACCGCGGCGTCATCAGAGGGTTTGTCGACGTTTCCCGACATTGCGCCAGCCTATCGGTCCGCCCCGCCCGGCCCCGGCCGCCGGCACGATCCGGTTACGACGGCGACACGGCCGGCGCCGCGTCGCGACTGCCGCGCCACCTGCACAGTTACGCTAAAGCACGTGTCTCACGACGCACCCGCCCGCAAGCTCGCCTTGCCCCGCGAGGAGACCTCGCGCGGCAAGTACTGGTGGCTGCGGTGGGTCATTCTCGGCATCGTCGGGATCGTGCTCGCCGTCGAGGTCTCGCTCGGCTGGGACCACCTGACCAAGGGCTGGGTCAGCGTCTACGAGGCCAACTGGTGGTGGCTGCTGGCGTCGGTGGTGGCCGCGGCGGCGTCGATGCACAGCTTCGCGCAGATCCAGCGGACGCTGCTGAGATCCGCCGGGGTCCACGTCAAGCAGTTACGGTCGGAAGCCGCGTTCTACGCCGCCAACGCCCTGAGCACCACGCTGCCCGGCGGGCCCGTGCTGTCGGCCACGTTCCTGCTGCGCCAGCAACGGAGCTGGGGCGCCTCGACGGTGGTCGCGTCGTGGCAGCTGGTGATGTCCGGCGTGCTGCAGACGGTGGGCCTGGCGCTGCTGGGCCTGGGCGGGGCGTTCTTCCTGGGCGCCAAGAACAACCCGTTCTCGTTGCTGTTCACGCTGGGCGGGTTCGTGGCCTTGCTGCTGCTGGCGCAGGCGGTGGCGTCGCGCCCGGAGCTGATCGACGGCATCGGCTGCCGGGTGTTGTCGTGGGTCAACTCGGTGCGCGGCAAACCGGCCGACACCGGCCTGGACAAGTGGCGCGAGACGCTGAGGCAGCTGGAGTCGGTGAGCCTGGGCCGGCGCGACCTGTCCGTCGCATTCAGCTGGTCGATGTTCAACTGGATTGCCGACGTCGCCTGCCTCGGCTTCGCCGCGTACGCGGCCGGCGACCACGCATCGGTCGCCGGGTTGACCGTCGCCTACGCGGCCGCGCGCGCGGTCGGCACGATACCGCTGATGCCCGGCGGGCTGCTGGTCGTGGAGGCGGTCCTGGTGCCGGGCCTGGTGTCCAGTGGCATGTCGTTGCCGAGCGCCATCTCGGCGATGCTGATCTACCGGCTGATCAGCTGGCTCCTGATCGCCGCCGTCGGCTGGGTGGTGTTCTTCTTCATGTTCCGCACCGAGAACGCCGTCGACCCCGACGACCCCGACAACCCCGACGCCGCCCCGGCCCCCGGGTCGCCGCGCCGGGAGCAGTCGGCGGCCGATCCGACCGAGACCGCCCTGCAGGGCCCCCTGCCGCCCCCCGACCAGGACCCGGCAGGCGGCGGTGAGCCGCCCGGTTAGCCGACGGCGTTTCCCCGCGGCGGGCCCGACAGCGGGTTGGTGCCCGCCGGCGCCGGCCCGGTGGCCGCGGGCGGGGCACCCGTCGTTCCGCCGACCGGCAGCACGCCCGCCGCGCCGCCCGGCAGGCCGCCCTGCATCTGCTGCATCATGCCCAGGGCCTGCGGGATGCTGATCGGTAGCCTGCACTGCAGCGACAACCCCGTCAGCGGCTCGGAGATCTTCTGCATGTCGGCGGCGACCTTCGGGTTGGCCTCGAAGTAGGTCTTCAGCGTCCCGACGGACTGCGGCCCGGACTGCTCCTGCAGCAACGTGGTCATCGTCTGGTTGGTCTCCGGGTGCGCATCCAGGTAGTCGCCCATCGACTTGAGGACCGAACCGGCCGTCCGGGCGACCTCGCTGGCCGAACACGGGTCCTTGGCGCCGCTCGCGGGCGGCCCGGCCGCCACCGCGACGGCGGCGACGCCCGGAACCAGGCTCGCGAGCAACCCCACCGAAAGTCTGCGGAGTCTGCGGCGCACGGTCGCGGGGCCTGCGGTCATCGACATATCCTCCAAGCTTGCGCCGGCGCGGCCGGTGTCCCCCCGATGCCCACTCCGCCGAATCGGCTGCGGTCAACGGCCCTTTTGTCGCAGAGTCACCCACCCCCTCGCGCGGCCATCGGTCATCCTGCCAGCCCGGCGGTGCGGCTGCCACCGCATGTGACCGACATCCCGCTTGGGAAGGAACCCGGGAAGGAACAGGTCACCGATGTACAACGACTTGGCCGCATGTTGGCAACATCGGTTTCGCCGCAGCTCAGGAACCGAATAAGCCCGACACGTACACAGGCGCCTGCGGTATCCTCGCCTGCACTCGTTGCGTGAGAAGACCGGGGAGCCGAACATCCAGCAGTACATGATGCGCGTCAGCCGTAGCCTGCGCAGATACCGCTGGTTCGTGTTCGCGGGCTGGCTGCTGGCGCTGGTTCCGGCGGTGTACCTGGCGCTGACGCAGGCGGGCAATCTCACCGGCGGCGGCTTCGAAGTGGCCGGCTCGCAGTCGCTGCTGGTCCACGATCAACTGCAGGATCAATACCGCGACCTGGGGGCGTCGTCGCTGGCGCTGGTGGCGGCGCCGCGCCCGGACGCCAGCTATCAGGACATGAGCGACGCGGTGGCACAGCTCAGGCGCACCGTCGCCCAGCTCCCCGGCGTCACCGAGGCGCCCAGCCCCCGGCAGCGGCCGCCGCAGCCCGACCGGCCCTACGTATTGTCGCTGCGGCTGGACGCCCGCAATTCCGGGACCAGCGACGTCGCCAAGCAGCTGCGCAACAGGGTGGGTGTCAACGGCGACCGTCCCGGCCAGACCGCCGACGGCCGGGTGCGGCTGTACGTGATCGGCCAGGGCGCGCTGAGCGCCGCGGCGGCGTCCAACACCAAGCACGACATCGCGGCCGCGGAACGCTGGAACCTGCCGATCATCCTGATCGTGCTGCTGGCGGTGTTCGGATCCCTGGCCGCCGCGGCGATCCCGCTCGCCCTGGGCATCTGCACCGTCGTGGTCACCATGGGCCTGGTCTACCTGATGTCCACCTACACCACCATGTCGGTGTTCGCGGCGCCGACCGTGTCGATGTTCGGCATCGCGCTGGCCGTCGACTATTCGCTGTTCATCCTGATGCGCTTCCGCGAGGAGCTGCGCTCCGGCCGTCAGCCCCGCGAGGCCGTCGACGCGGCGATGGCCACGTCCGGGCTGGCGGTGGTGTTGTCCGGGCTGACCGTCATCGCCTCCATGACCGCCATCTACCTGATCAACACCCCGGCGCTGAAGTCGATGGCCACCGGGGCGATCCTGGCCGTCGCGGTGGCGATGCTGACGTCGACCACCCTGACACCGGCGGTGCTGGCGACGTTCGGCCGCGCGGCGGCCAGGAGGTCGGCGCTGCTGCGCTGGTCGCGCCAGCCGGACTGCACACAGTCGCGGTTCTGGAACCGCTGGATCGGCGGGGTGATGCACCGGCCGTGGATCTCGGCGCTGGCCGCCTCGGCCGTCCTGCTCGTCATGGCGGTACCCGCCGCGTCGATGGTCCTGGGCAACAGCCTGCTGCGCCAGTTCGACTCCTCGCACGAGATCCGCGCCGGGGTGGCCGCCGCGGCGCAGGCGCTGGGCCCCGGCACGCTCGGGCCGATCCAGGTGCTGGTCACGTTCCCCGACGGGGGTGCGTCCTCGCCCGAACACAGCCGGTTGCTCGCCGCGGTCCGTCAGCGGATGAGCCAGGCACCCGACGTCACCTCCGTGTCGCCTCCGCAGTTCGCCGATGACAACGGCAGCGCCCTGCTGTCCGCGGTGCTCTCGGTCGACCCCGACGAGCTGAGCGCCCGCCGGACCGTCGGCTGGCTGCGCGCGCAGCTGCCCAAGGTGCCCGACGCGGGAACCGCACGCGTCGACGTCGGCGGACCGACCGCGCTGATCAAGGACTTCGACGACCGGGTGTCGCAGACCGAGCCGCTGGTCCTGCTCGTCGTCGCCCTCATCGCGTTCGTGATGCTGCTGCTGTCCATCCACTCGGTGTTCCTGGCGCTCAAGGGCGTGGTGATGACGCTGCTGTCGGTGGCGGCCGCTTACGGCAGCCTGGTCATGGTGTTCCAGTGGGGATGGCTGGCCGACCTCGGTTTTCCCCGGCTGAACTCGATCGACAGCACCGTGCCCCCGCTGGTGCTCGCGATGACCTTCGGGCTGTCGATGGACTACGAGATCTTCCTGCTCACCCGCATCCGGGAGCGCTTCCTGCACACCGGGAACACCCGCGATGCCGTCGCGTGCGGCGTGAGCACCAGCGCCCGCACCATCACCAGCGCCGCCCTGATCATGATCGCGGTGTTCATCGGGTTCGCATTCGCCGGCATGCCCCTGGTCGCCGAGATCGGCGTGGCGTGCGCGGTCGCGATCGCGGTCGACGCAACCGTGGTGCGGCTGGTCCTGGTGCCGGCGCTGATGGCGATGTTCGCGCAATGGAACTGGTGGATCCCGCCCTGGCTGTCGCGCGTCCTGCCGTCGGTCGACTTCGACCGGCCCCTGCCCGAGGTCGACCTCGGCGACGTCGTGGTCATCCCCGACGACATCTCGGCGCTGGGCGCCCCCAGCGCCGACCTGCGGGTGGTGCTCAAGTCGGCCGCGAAGCTCAGGGATCTGGTTCCGGATGCGATCTGCGTGGCCGACCCGCTGGCCTTCACCGGCTGCGCCCGCAACGGCGGCACGGCGGACACCGGGCGGGACCGGGGGCTGGGCCCCGGCCAGATCCCCCACCACGTCGACATCGACAGGGACCGCGCTCTGGTCGCGGCGGGCCCGGCCCACAACGGAAACCACACCGGAACCCACACCGGCAACCCCGCCGCGAAGCTCGCGGGAGGCCGCGCCGCCCGCAACGGCATCGCCCGCGCGATCTCCGGGAGCGACCGCCCAGTGCATCCCGTCACGCTGTGGCGGCGGCGGCTGTCGGTCGCCCTCGACGCGCTGCAGACCCACGGTGACGCCGGCGACGAGGCGAAATTCGAGCGGCGCAGCCCGGTGGAAACCGCCAACGTGCAGCTGCCCACCGGGGACCGGCTGCTGGTCCCGACCGGCGCCGAGGCGCTGCGCCTCAAGGGCTACCTGATCATGTGCCGTAACACCAGCCGCGACTACGCCGAATTCGCGGATATGGTCGGCACGCTGGAACCCGAAACCGCCGCGCTGGTGCTGGGCACGATCGACACGTACTACTGTTGTCAGTCGTCGAGGCGGGATTGGATCGCCACCCAATTGGTCCGTCGGCTCGCAGATCCACATCCTTGCGACTTCACCGAAGAGCGGTGGTCCGGACCGAACGCCAAGGCGGACTGGGACGAGGTCAGACAGCGTTGCCTGTCGGTGGCCGTGGCGATGCTGGAGGAGGCGAGGTGACGTTGGCATCCGACCGGCGGGCCGCGTCGCCGTCACCGCGGCCCGGCGACGAACCCCTGCCCGATCCCGACCAGCCGGTCGAATTCTGGTCGACCGCCGCCATCCGCTCGGCGCTGCAGGGCGGGGACATCGCGACGTGGAAGCGCATCGCCGCCGCCCTGAAGCGCGACCCGTACGGTCGGACCGCCCGCCAGGTCGAAGAAGTCCTCGAGGGAACGCGGCCGTCGGGCATCTCCCGGGCCCTGGGGGAGGTGCTGGAACGGGCCCGCACCCACCTTGAGGCCAACGAACGCGCCGAGGTGGCCCGCCACGTTCGGGTGTTGATCGACCGGTCCGGCCTGGCCGAACACGAGTTCGCGTCCCGCATCGGGGTGGACCCGCACGACCTGGTCACCTACCTCGACGGCAGCACCAGCCCGTCGGCGTCGCTGATGATCCGGATGCGCCGGTTGTCGGACCGGTTCGTCAAGGTCAAGTCCGCCCGCTCCGCGGAATCCAACTGATCGCTCAGCGGGAGTTGACCGGCACCACGTCGGACACCAGCCAGGCGCTGCCGCGCTTGACCAGACCCACCCGCAGCGCCGGCGCCGCGCGGCTCGGCGGCTCACCGGGCGCACTCTGCGTCAGGCGCAGGATCACCGCCACACTGGCCACCGCGGGACCGATGGCCTCGACGCCGGCGGCCAGCGCGGTGGCCTGCGCCGTGACGTTCCGCCGGGCGAGTTCGGCGCTGGACTTGGCGTACTGCTCCTTGAACGCGCCCGCCCGTTCCGGCACCGTCATCGCCGCGGCCCGGTCGAGGGAACCCGCGGGCGCACCCGGGGTGAACGACGCCATCGCCTCGGCCATCCTCGCGGCGATCTGCACCACCTCGCGGGAGTCCCGGTCGAAGGCGCGGTCGGCCCTCGTCCAGTGCGTGTACCCGGTCGCCACCGCCGCCACCAGGGCGGCCGTGCACAGGAAGACCACGGCCAGCCGCAGCGCCGGGGCCTCGTCGTCGGTGCCGACGCTGACCGCATCGCGGCGCAGCAGCCAGAAGTCGACGCCCACGCCTTCCACGATCAGCAGCACCAGCGCCGAGCACGCCGACACCCACCACAGCGGCCAGGCGAGCACCACCCCGATCGCCAGCAGCGCGGCGATCGCGGCCAGCGGGGCCAAGACGTCGAAGGACAGCAGCCGCCAGAGGTTTCTCATCGGATCGAACCCAGCCTCATCGGATCGACTCCAGCTTGGAGATCATCAGCTTGCCGTCCACGTCGGAGACGTCGAGCCGCAGGTTCCAGTGCACCGTCTGCGGCTTGGTGCCGGCGTTCTCGCTGACCGACGTCGCGACCAGCAGCACCGAGTCCGTGCGGCTGGCGAACGGCGGCAACTTCGTCGTCACGACGGACCTGGGGGACGCCGCGCCGCCGGGCTGTGTGTCCAGGTCGCGGTGCAGCGTGTCGATCGCCACCGCCTCGATCCGGCCGCTGCTGCGCGACTGCAGCTTCTCCACCACCTGCCGGTAGGGCGCCACCGCCGCTTCGAAGTCGGCATTGAGTTCCCCGACAGTCCCGTCGTGCAGCCGCTGCAGGCTGGCGTCGATGTTGCCGGCGTTCATGTTGATCAGCACGCCCGACCAGTCGGCGGCGGTCTGCATGACGCGGGTCAGGTAGGTGCGCTCGGCGACCGCGTCACGATGGCCGGACCAGACGACGACCCCGAGCACGACGGCGGCCACCGCGAGGACGCCGACAACGGCCGAGGCGACGCCGTAATGGGAGAAAACCCGGTCGTCGACGGTCGAGGGTTCCCGCGGGGCGGAGTCGGCGGGCTCCTCGCGTGCCGGTGACCCGGTTTGCTCGCCGTCGGACATGGCCCGATCGTCGCACCCCCGCGCGGATGGAAGGATGGCAGGGTGACAGTTGAGGCCATCCGCTCGGGCATCGACCTGAGCCATGTCGATCCCGGCGCCCGCCCCCAGGACGACCTGTTCGGGCATGTCAACGGCCGCTGGCTGGCCGAATACGCGATCCCCGCGGACCGCGCGACCGACGGGGCCTTCCGCCAGCTGTTCGACCGCGCCGAGGAGCAGGTGCGCGACCTGATCATCGAGGCCGGCGGCGGCGGTGCGGCCCCGGGCACCGACCAGCAGCGCATCGGCGACCTCTACGCGAGTTTCCTCGACGAGGACGCCGTCGAACGCCGGGGCCTGCAGCCGCTGCTCGACGAGCTGGCGGCCATCGACGGGGCCGCCGATCGGGCCGCGCTGGCCGCAGCGCTGGGTGCCCTGCAGCGCACCGGGGTGGGCGGCGGCGTCGCTTTGTATGTGGACACCGACTCCAAGAACTCGGCCCGCTACCTGGTGCACCTCACCCAGTCGGGCCTCGGGTTGCCCGACGAGTCGTATTTCCGCGACGAGCAGCACGCGCAGGTGCTGGCGGCCTATCCGCGGCACATCGCGCGGATGTTCGCGCTGGTGTTCGGCGGTGCCCCCGAAAGTCACGCCGCGACCGCGGCCCGCGTCGTGGCGCTGGAGACCAAAATGGCGGCCGCGCACTGGGACGTGGTCAAGCGCCGCGACGCCGACCTCACCTACAACCTGCGCACGTTCGCCGAGGTGCAGACGCAGGGGGCGGGCTTCGACTGGGCCGGCTGGGTCGGCGCGCTGGGCGGCACCCCCGATGCGGTCGCTGAAATCGTGGTGCGCCAACCCGATTACCTCAGCGCCTTCGCCACTCTGTGGCAGAGCGAGGACTTCGAGGACTGGAAACGCTGGGCGCGCTGGCGGGTGATCCGGGCCCGCGCCGCCTGGTTGACCGACGACGTCGTCGCCGCCGACTTCGACTTCTACGGCCGGTTGCTGACCGGCGCCGAGCAGATCCGCGACCGCTGGAAGCGGGGCGTGTCGCTGGTGGAGAGCCTGATGGGCGATGCCGTCGGAAAGCTCTATGTGCAAAGGCATTTCCCGCCCGGCGCCAAGTCCCGCATCGACGCGCTGGTGGAGAACCTGCAGGCGGCCTACCGCCTGTCCATCAACGATCTGGAGTGGATGACGCCGCCGACCCGGGAGCGCGCGCTGGCCAAGCTGGACAAGTTCACCGCCAAGGTCGGCTACCCGTCCAAGTGGCGTGACTACTCGAAGCTGGTGATCGACCGCGACGACCTGTACGGCAACTACCGCCGCGGCTACGCCGTCAATCACGACCGCGAGCTGGCCAAGCTCGGCGGCCCGGTCGACCGCGACGAGTGGTTCATGACGCCGCAGACCGTCAACGCCTACTACAACCCGGGGATGAACGAGATCGTCTTCCCCGCAGCGATTCTGCAGCCGCCGTTCTTCGACGCCGAGGCCGACGACGCGGCCAACTACGGCGGGATCGGCGCGGTGATCGGCCACGAGATCGGCCACGGTTTCGACGACCAGGGCGCCAAGTACGACGGCGACGGCAACCTGGTCGACTGGTGGACCGACGACGACCGCACCGAGTTCGCTTCCCGCACCAGGGCTTTGATCGAGCAGTACGAGGGGTATACGCCGCGGGCACTGAGCGGCGGCCACCATGTGAACGGCGCCTTCACCGTCGGGGAGAACATCGGCGACCTGGGCGGGCTGTCCATCGCGCTGCTGGCCTACGAGCTGTCGCTGGGCGGGCAGCCCGCGCCCGTCATCGACGGGCTCACCGGCGTGCAGCGGGTGTTCTACGGCTGGGCCCAGGTGTGGCGGACCAAAGCCCGCGACGCCGAAGCGATCCGGCGGCTGGCCGTCGACCCGCACTCGCCCCCGGAGTTCCGCTGCAACGGAGTGGTGCGCAACATCGACTCGTTCTACGAGGCGTTCGGCGTCAACGAGGGGGACGCGCTGTTCCTGGAGCCCACCCGACGGGTCAGAATCTGGAACTGAGCCCCGCGCGAGCGGGGAAAGCTACTTCTGCCAGTCGTTGGAGCCGTCGTTCTTGGTGTAGGTGCCGACCGAGTTCTTCACGATGATCGGGTCGCCCGGGCCGAAGTTGTCGTAGAACCACTTCGCGTTGGCGGGGCTGAGGTTGATGCAACCGTGGCTGACGTCGCGCTTGCCCTGGTCGCTCACCGACCACGGCGCGCTGTGCACGTAGTCACCGACGTTGTCGAAGCGGACCGCGTCCTGCACCGTCACCTTGTAGCCATAGGTCGAGTTGACCGGCACCCCGTACGTGGAGGAGTCCATGACCACGGAAGCCTTTTTGTCCTGGACGTAGTACGTGCCGTTGGGCGTCTGGTGGCCGCCGGCCGCCATCCCCATCGACATCGGGAAGGTCTTCTCCACCACGCCGTTGCGGGTGATGGTCAGCTGGTGTGTGGCGTCGTCGGCCGTCGCCAGCAGCGTGTCGCCGGTCATGAAGTTGGAGACGGTGCCGCCGGCGTCGATGGTCACCGCAGTGTGGGCGGGCCAGAAGCTCAGCGGGCGCCAGCGCAGCTGCGTCGGCGTCATCCAGTAGAACTTGCCCGGCACCGGCGGAACCGACGAGACGTGCACCGCGTCCACAGCGGCGCCGGCGTCGCCGACCCGGCCGGGGAAATTGATGATGATCGGCTGGGCGACCCCAACCGTCGAGCCGGTCGCCGGGACGAAGTTGGGCGGGCCGAACGGCGCGACCCCGGTGAACGGCGCCGGGTTCTGCCCGGCCGCCGGGCCCGCCGCCGTCGACTGTGCCATGGGTCCCGGCGCCAGCGGACCGGGCATCGGGTCGGGCGGCACGCCCCAGGGCGGCGGGACGGGCGGGTCGGCGGGTCCGGCGACCAGGCCGGGATCGCCGGGGTTCGGGTCCGGGTCGGCCACGGCGGGACCCGCGGTCAGCACCAGCAGCGGCACCACAACCGCGGCCACCCCGGCCGCGCCCAGAGCAGCGAAGCGGCTCCGGGCGTTGCGGGCCCTCGTCCACCGCGACATGTGTATCCCTCCCGTCACCTTCCTGAAACAGTGTGGCACAGCGCGGTGACCAGCTAACTTGTCCGCGGCCGCGCGGGCACCGCAAACGGCCCGGAAAACCCGCTGTGAAATGCGGACTTATGAATCGCGTGAGCTTGCCGGTGTGACGTCCAGCTTCTTTCTGTTGGCGGCCACACCGACCAATGCGACGCCCATCAGGCCCGCCGAGGCGGTCAGCATCAGGGCGACGCTGCGCTCGTACAACAGCCCCCCGACCAGCGACCCCGCCATGATGCCCACCTGGAAGGCCGTCACGTACAGCCCCGACGCGCCGTCGGGGTCGTCGGACCCGTTGCGCATCGCCGCGGCCTGCATCATCGGCGACACGGCCGTCGCCATCGCCCCCCACAGCACGATCGCGCCCGTCCCGATCAGCACGGTCACCCCGTTGAGCCGGCCGCCGAACGCCAGCGCCGTCAGCATCACGAACGCGGCCGTCAACCCCGCCATGCAGCAGATGATGGCGCCCCGGGGACGGCGGTCCAGCGGCCGCGCCACCAGTGGCATCGCCAGTAGGCCCGCGACGCCGTAGACCGCCAGCAGCCAGGCCAGGTTCGGCCCGCGCACCCCGACGACGTTGCGGATGATCACCACGATGAACGTGTAGGACACGAAGTGGCCGGTGACCGCGACCATGGCCAGCAGGCTGACCGTGATCAGCGCGCCGTTGCGGTGGTGCCGCGACCGCGGGCCCACGTGGGCCAGCTGGTCCTCGCTGAGCATCATCTCGGGCAGCACCAGCCGGGCCGCCACCGTGACGACGGCCGCGGCGACGGTGATACACACGACCGCCAGGCGCCAGCCCCACATCAGGCTCAGGGCGGCCGTCAGCGGGCTACCGACGACCAGCGCCAGGCTGGTCCCGACGTAGATCCACATGGTGGCCCGTCCGGCGTGGCTGGGCGGCACCAACCGGGTCGCGATCGGGGCGATCACCGACCACAGCAGGCCGTGGGTGAGCGCGCACAGCACGCGGCCGCCGGCCAGCACGGCGAAGTTGGGTGCCAGCGCCGAGATGACCTGCGAGGTGGTCAGGCAGGTCAGGCTGAGCATCAGCGCACGCCGTCGCGGCAGGTGCGCGGTCCAGCGCACCAGCGGGACCGTCGTCAGCGCGGCGACCAGCGCGTACCAGGTCAGCAGCGTCCCCACTGCGACGAGGCTGACGTGCAGGTTGCGCGCGATCGACGGCAGGGCACCGACGGGCAGGATCTCGGCGGTGACGTAGGTGAACGCCGCCGCGGCCAGCACGGCGAGCTGCGCGGCGACCCGTGGCGTCCACGTTCGCGCGGCAACGGTGGCGGTTTCGGCAGTCATGGCAGTCATCGCTTCGGGGCGCGCGACCTGTGGGGCGAGGTGCCTGCGAGATCACGCTGTCCCTACCGTACGCACCGCAACGACGGGTTCCCCCGCCTTTGCGTTTCAACACGCCTGCGTGATCAGGAACGTACCAAACGCGCGATGGCGGCCGAGGCCTCGGCCAGTTTGTCCTCGGCGTCGTTGCCGCCCTCGGCCACGGCGCGGGTGACGCAGTGGTTCAGGTGCTCGTCGAGCAGGTTCAGGGCCACCGAACGCAGGGCGCTGCTGACGGCGCTGATCTGGGTGAGGACGTCGATGCAGTACTTGTCTTCCTCGATCATGCGGGCGATGCCGCGCACCTGACCCTCGATACGCCGCAGCCGCTTGGCGTAGTTGTCCTTTTGCTGCGAGTATCCGTGTGCGGTCGTCATCGATGTTCTCACCCCTGCCCAGACGTGCCTGCCCATACCTGCCGACGCATACGTGCCGGCCGTGGGCCCGGCCCACGGCCGAATTCTACCTTATACCCCAGCGGGGTATGACCCGCGCATGTGCCGCGAGGGGGGCTCGCGCATACTTGCACGATGGCCACACCAACCGATTCGACGCCCGTCACGGACATCAAACCACGTAGTCGTGACGTCACCGACGGCCTCGAAAAGACCGCCGCCCGGGGCATGTTGCGGGCAGTCGGCATGGGCGACGAGGACTTCGCCAAGCCCCAGATCGGCGTCGCCTCGTCCTGGAACGAGATCACGCCCTGCAACCTGTCCCTGGAACGCCTCGCCGTGGCGGTCAAGGAGGGGGTGTTCGCCGCGGGCGGCTACCCCCTGGAATTCGGCACCATCTCGGTGTCCGACGGCATCTCGATGGGGCACGAGGGCATGCACTTCTCGCTGCCGTCGCGCGAGCTGATCGCCGACAGCGTCGAAACGGTGATGCAGGCCGAACGGCTCGACGGCTCGGTGCTGCTGGCCGGGTGCGACAAGTCGCTGCCCGGGATGCTGATGGCCGCGGCGCGCCTGGACCTGGCGTCGGTGTTCCTCTACGCCGGCACCATCCTGCCGGGGGTGGCCAAGCTCTCCGACGGCAGCGAACGCCAGGTCACGATCATCGACGCCTTCGAGGCGGTGGGCGCCTGCGTCCGCGGGCTGATGCCGCGTGAGGACGTCGAAACCATCGAGCGCGCGATCTGCCCCGGCGAGGGCGCCTGCGGCGGCATGTACACCGCCAACACGATGGCCAGCGCCGCGGAGGCGCTGGGCATGTCGCTGCCCGGCAGCGCCGCGCCGCCGGCCACCGACCGCCGCCGCGACGGGTACGCGCGCCGCAGCGGCGAGGCCGTCGTCGGCCTGCTGCGCCGCGGCATCACCGCCCGCGACATCCTCACCAAGGAGGCGTTCGAGAACGCGATCGCGGTGGTGATGGCATTCGGCGGCTCGACCAACGCGGTGCTGCACCTGCTGGCGATCGCCCACGAGGCCGAGGTCGCGCTGTCGCTGGACGACTTCAACCGGATCGGGTCGAAGGTGCCGCACCTGGCCAACGTCAAGCCGTTCGGCCGGCACGTCATGTCCGACGTCGACCACATCGGCGGCATCCCGGTGGTGATGAAGGCGTTGCTGGATGCGGGCCTGCTGCACGGCGACTGCCTGACGGTGACGGGCCGGACCGTTGCCGAGAACCTGGCCGCCATCGCCCCGCCGGACCCGGACGGCAAGGTGCTGCGCGCGCTGGACAACCCCATGCACCCGACCGGCGGGATCACGATCCTGCGCGGGTCGCTGGCACCCGACGGCGCGGTGGTCAAGACGGCCGGCCTCGAATCCGACGTGTTCGAAGGAACCGCAAGGGTTTTCGATGGCGAGCGGGCGGCGCTGGACGCGCTCGAGGACGGCACCGTCACCAAGGGCGACGCCGTGGTGATCCGCTACGAGGGCCCCAAGGGCGGGCCGGGGATGCGCGAGATGCTCGCCATCACGGGCGCCATCAAGGGCGCCGGACTGGGCAAGGACGTGCTGCTGCTCACCGACGGCCGCTTCTCCGGCGGCACCACCGGCTTCTGCGTCGGGCACATCGCGCCGGAGGCGCTCGACGGCGGGCCGATCGCCCTCCTGCGTGACGGCGACCGGATCCGGTTGGACGCCGCCGCCCACACCCTGGACGTGCTGGCCGATCCGGACGAGTTCGCCGCGCGGCGCGGCAGCGTCACGCCGCCGCCGCCGCGGTACACCTCCGGCGTGCTGGCCAAATACGTCAAGCTGGTCGGCTCGGCGGCCGGCGGTGCGGTCTGCGGGTAGGCCGCGCGGCATCGATCACCGCCGGCCCCGGTTCTCCCGGTTCTTCCTGGTTCCGCGACACATAAACGGTTGCGACGACACGCCGGGTGGGATCGCGTTGGTTTATGTGTCGCGGCAGCAGACGCGCCCCCGCGGCGCCGATCAGCGAACCAGCGCGAGCGCGAAGCCGTCCCAGTATTTCGCCCCGACCGTCTGGATCACCGCGGTGTCGAGCCGGGGGTGCTCGCCCATCAGTTGCAGCGTCCGGCGGGACGCCTCCGCCGCGGCGTCCGCGGCCTCCGGATCCAGGATTTGACCCTCACGAATCACGTTGTCCACCACGATGACTGCGCCGGGGCGGGCAAGCTTGACCGCCCACTCCAGATAGGCGACGTTGTTCTCCTTGTCGGCGTCGATGAACACCAGGTCGAACGGGTCGCCGGTGAGTGTCGGCAGCGTGTCCAGCGCCGCCCCGACCAGCACCTCGACCCGGTCGCCGACGCCGGCGCGCTGCACGTTGGCGCGTGCGACCTCGGCGTGCCTCGGCTCGTATTCCAGGGTGACCACCCGCCCCCGGGGGCCGGCCCCCCGTGCCAGCCAGATGGTGCTGTACCCGCCCAGGGTGCCGATCTCGAGGATCCGCCGGGCGCCGACCGCACCGGCCAGCAGGCTCAGGAATTTGCCTTGCTGCGCGGAGACGGCAATCGGTGGCAGGCCGGCCGCGCTGGCGGCCTGTTGCGCCGCGGCCAGGGCCGGATCGTCGCCAACCATTGTGGTGTCGAGGAATTCGTCGACGTCGCGGGGAGTGGGTCTTGGACTCATGCCGCCAACGGTAATCGGATGCGTCCCGTGTCCGCACCGGCCCGGCCGGGCACCAGGCAATTCGGGCAGCACGGTTTTCAGATACCCGCATGGGGTATACAGTGTGGGACGGCACGAGAAGTCCACGACATCAAGGAGTGATTCATCATGACCAGCTACGAAGCGGGAACCTTGTTGACCTGTGGCCACCAGGGCTGCGGCTGCCGCGTCCGCATCGAGGCTCCCTGCCACTGCTCGGGTGCCGGCGAGTCCTACCGCTGCACCTGCGGCGACGAGCTGGTGCCCGTCGAGTAGCTCCGGCACCACCGGTCGTACGTTCGGGTCCCGGCCCGCCCGGTCATCGCCCGAACGTGCGGCCGGCGAGCTCGACGGTGGCGGTCAGCCGCAGCTCGGCGGCCGAGGCCCCCACCGCCACCGCGTAGGCGCCGGGTGCGATACGCCAGCTTGTGGCGGCACCGTCATAGCGGGCGAGCAGCCGCGGGTCGGCCTCGACGGACACGCGGCAGGAGGCCCCGGGTTCGAGCTCGACCCGGTGAAAACCCAACAACCGCAAGCATTGCCCGCCGGCCGCGGCGGTCAGATACAGCTGCGGGGTGTCGGCACCGGCGCGGTCGCCGACGTTCACGACGTCGAATGCGGCAGTGATGCGGCCGTCGCCGCCGCCGACCACCAGAGCGCGGTACTCGAAATCGGTGTAGGACAAGCCGTGTCCGAAGGCGAAAATCGGGGCCTGGCCCGTCCGGGCGAACCAGCGGTAGCCGACCTCAGCGCCTTCGGCGTAGTCGATCGTGGTGGCCGTCCCCCACTCGGCGCCGAGCCCGGGCAGCTCCGGGCGCGGTGTCTGGTCCAGCCCGGCCGGGAAGGTGATCGGCAGTCGGCCCGACGGGTTAACTTGTCCGGCAAGGATTTCCACGATGGCCCGGCCACCGGCCTGGCCCGGATACCAGGCCTGCACGATCGCGTTCACCGACTCCCCCCAGGGCATCGCCACCGGGTTGCCGGTCTGCAGCACCACGACGGTGTTCGGGTTGGCCGCGGCCACGGCACCGATCAGCGCGTCCTGACCCCACGGCAGTGACAGGTCGGCGCCGTCGAAGCCCTCCCCCTCGGCGCGGACCGCGAACACGATCGCGACGTCGGCCCGCTGCGCGGCCAGCACCGCCTCCGCCGGGCTGACGCCGGGATCGAACTCGACGCGCGCGTGCGGGAATCGGTTGCGCAGCTCCGCGAGCGGGCTCGACGGATGCAGGTACAGGTTGCGGAAGCCGGCCTCCAGGCCCGTACCGCCGATGGGGATCACGCTCGCGTAGCCGCCCGGTGGGACGACGGCGCTCGACCCGTAACCGGCCGCCACACCCAGCTGCGCAAACCCCCCGATCACGGCGATGGAGCCGGGGTCGGGCGCCAGGGGCAGCGCCCCGCGGTTGGTCAGCAGCACGATGCCCTGGCGGGCGATGCGCAGCGCAATCTCGTTGTGCGCGGCCATATCCGGTGCGGCGAGAACGGCCCGGTCGTCGATCCCGACGGCGAACATCGAACGAAGGATGCGCCGCACCATGTCGGACAGGCGTTCTCGGGGCAACTCGCCGGCGGCCAACGCCGCCCGCAGCCGGTCGCCGAACGCTTCGGACCCCCACAGCAGCACGTCGATTTGCGCACCGCTCTCCTGGTCGAGCCCGCCCAGCGCGCATTCCCAGCCCGGCGTGCCGCCCCAGTCGGACATGACCCAACCGCGGTATCCCCAGGCGCCTTTGAGCACGCGGTTGATCAACGTGTCATTGGCGGCGGCGTACTCGCCGTTGACCTTGTTGTAGGCGGTCATCACCGCGCCCGGCTGCGACCGCTCGATGGCGATCTCGAAGGCCAGCAGGTCGGATTCGCGGTGGGCGGCGGGATCGATGACCGCGTCGAGCCAGTGCCGGTTGGTCTCGTTGCAGTTCAGCGAGTAGTGCTTGACCGTCGAGATGACGCCCTGCTGCTGTATCCCGTTGACCGATTCGGCGGCCATCGTCGCGGTCAACAGCGGGTCCTCGGAAAAGTATTCGAAGTTGCGGCCATTGCGCGGGTCGCGGGCGAGGTTCATCGCCCCGGCCAGCTGCACGTTGAACCCGCGGCTGCGCGCCTCCCGGCCGATCACCTCGCCGGACGCGCGGGCGAGCGCCGGGTCGAACGTGGCGGCCAGCGCCAGCCCGGCCGGCAGGGCCGTGGCGTTGTCCCCCGGCCGGTAACCGGGGTTGGTGACACCGAGGCCGGCGTCGCTCATCCGCAGCGCCGGGACGCCGAGGCGGGGCACTCCCGGCACGTAGCCGGCGCTCATCGGCACGTCCCGGGGGATGCGCTCGTCGCGCGGCGGCCACATCTCCCCGGCGCCCATCACGCCCACCAGCAGCGAGAACCGCTCATCGTCGGTCATCCGGGCCTCGACCTCGCGGGCCCGCAGGTCCGGGTCGCTCACCGCACGCCCTCTTTGGCGTAGACGACGCGCAGCACGTGGCCCGCCTCGGGCCCCATCACCAGCTCGGCCAGCGCGCAGCTGGTCGCGACGAACTCCGGACCGTGCGGCGGCCGCGCCCCGCACAGGTGGTGGGCGACCTCGTGGAGCACGACCAGCTCGCGCAGCGCCCAGTCGGCGGTGTCGCGGTCCGGAACCGCGATCACGCCCGCGCCGTCGCGGCTTTCGTAATGCGCCGCGGTGGCGGCCCGGCGTGCCCGCACCCTCAGCGGCGCCACGTCCGGCCACCGCCGCCGCACCGCCGGTAACGCAAGCACCTCGTCAACGTAGCGCTGCACGGCGGCCACCGAGCCGAATCGGCCCTCCGGCGGCAGCGTCAACTGCGTGCCGAAGAACTCCACCGCCGGCGACCCGTGCTCGGCGGCGCGGTCGAACAACGTGCGGACGAACTCCTCGGCCGCGTACACCCTGGCGCGCTGGGAGTCCCGCGGGGCATCCGCCGCGCTCACCGGCCCAACGCGGTCCGCGCCCCCGGCAGTTCGGCGGTGTCCGCCAGCCGCGCCCGCCGCCCGGCGTGGTCACCGGCGCGCCGCGCCGCCGACGAGTAGCCGGCCGCCGCGCTGGTGGCCCGCCACGTGCCGCGCGCTCTCGATGCGCTGCGGTAGTGATCGCGGAGCTCGATCTCCTTGTCCCGCAATGCGACAGCGGTGCCCGGCGCGCGTCGGCGGTCCTCGGTGGCCGCCCGGCGGGCCTCCTGGCGGGCCTCGGCCAGGCGCTGGCCGACCCGGGCCCCGAAGGCCAGCTGAAAGTTGAGCCGGGCGGTGATGGTCGGGGTGGGCCGGTGCGCGCCCGAGGCCAGATAGGCGTCCGAGGCCCGCACCATCTGGACGACCAGGCTGGCGTAGAGGGCGTGGGTGGCGTCGATGTCCTCGGCGAAGCCGTAGGCATAGAGGAACGTCGAGTTCGACGCCACGTCGCAGCGCACGTCGTTGGCTGCCGCGATCCCCACGAACAACTGCACGTAGGTCCGCAGCCCCCGGGTGCCCGCCGTACCGATGGTGATGGTCCGCTGGGTCGGCGCCTGCGCGGCCGAGCGGTCTCCCGCATGCGAGCGCGCCACCGCCAGGTCGATGGACGCGGCCGTCGCCAGCCGTTGCGCAGCGCCCATGAACGCCTCGGCCTCGTGCGGGTTGTCGGTGCCTTCGGCCTGGCGCAGCAGGGCGGCGATGCGGGCCAGCATCTTGTCGTCGGTCATAGGCGCCGCTCCTCCTCATCGCTTCGCTCTGCATCGTCGGCTGCGCGGGTCATAGGCGCCAAACTACGGCAGCCGTGCGACATTCCGTTGACGACCGCTCACAGCCGCTGCAGAATCCAGGAGACCACGTCGCCGAGGACCTGGTCGCGCTCCGGTTCGTTGAAGACCTCGTGGTACAGCCCCGGATACACCTTCAACTCGACATCGGCCGAGCCCGCGCACTCGACCAGGCGGCGACTGCCGGCGACGGGGATCAGCCGGTCCTCGGAACCGTGCACCACCAGCAGCGGCGCGGTCAGCGCGGGCGCGCGCTGCGGCATGGTCGCGCCGACCTGCACCAGCGCCCGGCCGATCCCGGCCGGGACCTTCCCGTGGTAGACCAGCGGATCGTCCTTGTAGGCCGCCACCACCGCCGGGTCGCGGGAGATGGCGTCGACGTCGAGTTCCTGCACCGGCAGGCCGGGCACGAGGACGCCGAGCACCTTGGCGGCCAGCACCAGCAGTGGCGACAGCTGATCCTGGGCCGCGACCGCCGGGCCCGACAGGACCATCAGGTCGTAGTTGTCCGGGCGTTCGACCCCGTAGGCGAACACGATCGCGCCGCCCATGCTGTGCCCGAGCACGACGCACGCGAGGCCCGGGTGCTCCCGGGTCGCGATGCGCACCAGCGTGTCGAAGTCGCCGGTGTACTCGGAGATGTCGCGCACCAGCACCCGCTTGCCGCCCGAGCGGCCGTGGCCCCGATGGTCGAGCGCATAGGTGACCAGGCCGGCGTCGCCGAAACACCGCGCGACGTGGTCATAGCGGCGGGCGTGCTCGCCGAGACCGTGCGAGAGCACGACCACCGCCCGCGGTGGAGCGTCCGGCGTCCACACGTCGTAGACGATGCGCACGCCCCCAATGCCGTCGAAATCATGTTCGGAGCGGGTGGTAACCATTACGGGCAGCGTAATGGCTCCGGGCGCGCCTCGCGGGCCGGCGAGCCGTTAGGCTCGTGCGGGTGAGGCCGCTCACGGAATACTCCTCCGCCCACGCCGAGCCGTACCGCCGGGAACCGCTTGCGCACCGCGTCGCCACCAACGCGCTCGCTCTTCGGCGACGAGCCGTTCGCGAGATTCGGGTTGCCCGGCTCGCCCTGAAACCTTCGCCCTGAAACCTTCGCCCTGAAAACCTTCGCCCTGAAAACCTTCGCCCTGAAAACCGGAGTGCCGATGACCGATCTCCCCCGCGCCACACCCGTGCCCGGTAAGCCGCTGTTGCTGTTGGGGGCCTTCGCCATCGGCGACGTGGGCTGTGCGGCGGAGGAGTTCTTCGTCTCCGGAACGGCCTCCGGCTACATTCCGACCGCCCCGCTGGGCCCGGACGGCCGGTGGAGCGTCACTGCCTGCGAGACAGCCGATTACACCACCCGGATCGTGGTGGTGACGCCGGCCGACCCGGCCCGGTTCAACGGCACGGTGCTGGTCGAATGGCTCAATGTGAGCGGCGGCATCGACGCGCCGGCCGTGTGGATGATGACGCACCGCGAAATCGTCCGCGCGGGATACGGCTACGTCGCGGTGTCGGCCCAGCGGGTGGGGGTCGAGGGCGGTGCCAGCCTGCTCGGCGCCGACATGTCGCTGAAAAACCAGGATCCGCGGCGGTACGCATCCCTGCGTCACCCCGGCGACGCCTTCTCCTACGACATCTTCTCCCAGGTCGCCGGGCTCCTCGCCGACGACGGTCCCGACGGCGTGCTGCGGGGGCTCGGCGCCCGCCACCTGATCGCCGTGGGCGAGTCCCAGTCGGCCATGTTCCTGACGACCTACGTCAACGCCGTCGACCCGCTCGCCCGCGCCTACGACGGCTTTCTGGTGCACTCGCGGTTCGGGCCCGCCGCGCCGCTGGACGGCGGCTCGATCTTCGAGGACTCCGGGGGTCTGGAAGCGTCCCGGTTCCGCAGCGATCTGCGCGTCCCGGTCGTCACGATCATCACCGAGACCGACCTTTTCGGTGGCGTGCGGCACGGCTATTACTTCGCACGCCAGCCCGGCAACGAGCGGCTGCGGGTCTGGGAGATCCCCGGCGCCGCCCATGCCGACAACTACACGATCCAGGTGGCCCCGATCGACAGTGGCAGCGCACCGCTCGACGACCTCGTGGCGGCCTATGCCCCGACCCGCGTGCTGATGGGCCAACAGCTCGAGCATTACATCAACTTCGCGCCGCAACACCATTACGTCGTGCAGGCGGCGCTGGACGCCCTGAACACCTGGGTGCGGACCGGCCGGCCGGCACCGGCCGCCCCGCCCATCGAGGTGGGTGGAACCGATCCGCCGGCGCCGGTTCTGGACGCCCACGGGCTCGCGCTCGGCGGCGTGCGGACCCCCTGGGTGGACGTGCCGACCGCGCGGACCTCCGGTACGGGGGGTCAGGAGAGTGTCATGGCGGCGATCTTCGGCTCGGGGGAGCCGTTCGACGCCGCCACGTTGCGACGGCTGTACCCGGGCGGGGCCGGCCAGTACCTCGAGAGCTTCACCGCGGCGCTGGACGGTGCGATCGACTCGGGGTTCGTGCTGGCCGCCGACCGCGACGAGATCCTGCGGCTGGCCGCCGCGACGTACCCGGGTTAGAGAAGGCGGCCGCCGGCGGCCGCGCACACCGCGGGGATCGCGTTGACCACCCGGGAGGCGCTGGCGCTGCGCGTGCCCGTCTCGAACTCGCACCGCATGGTCGGGAGCCCTCGATCTCGACACGGGAGACGCCACGGCCGGTCGCCGGCCCGCAGCCCAGGTCCTTCGGGGGGATGGTGACGTGCAGCGGCGGCCTGTTCGGGCTGGTGGCGATTGCCTGGCGGTACGACGAGTTCGTCCGGTCCTGGCTGCAGCGGGTACTGCCGCGGTTCTGTCGCGCCGAAATCGCCGGGTACCAAAGGGTACTCGCGGACATCCGCACCCGCGGCCACGGCGCGCGGCGCTTCGACGACGCGCACCAAGCCTTGCACCGCGGGCTCGCCGACGTGCTGGCGTCGCTGGAGCCGACGGCACGGGTGACCACGCCGATGGCGAGTCGGTCACCGATATGCTCGAAGCACTTTTCCTGCAACGGAATTCGTCGTGTTGCCGGCCTTCGGGCAGCGGGGCCGGCCGGAGTGCCGGATCGAGATCCACCTCGGGCGCCCCACCGGGCGGACCCTGGCAACGCTCAACGACGCACTGCGCCATGCGCAGCGACTGCTCACGATCGGCGTGTCCTGACTTAGAGTGGGCACGACGGACGGGAGCCCACATGTCTCAATCGCAGGCCAAGCACGCGGCGCCGAACCCCAACCGGAACATCAAGGCGATTCGGACCGTGCGGTTCTGGCTGGCACCGCTGCTGATCACGCTGGCGCTGATGTCGGCGCTGTGCGCGCTCTACCTCGGCGGCATCCTGAATCCCACGACCAACCTGCGGCACTTCCCGATCGCGGTGGTCAACGAGGATGCCGGCCCGGCGGGCGCCCAGATCGCCGACGGGCTGGTCGCGGGGCTGGACAAGCAGAAGTTCACGGTCCGGGTGCTGTCCAAGAACGAGGCCGTGCGGCAACTGGACCGGGCCCAGGTGTACGGCGAGGTGCGCATACCGCCGACTTTCTCCTCGAGCCTGCGCGAATACGGGGCCAGCGCGCTCATGCCCACCCACGCGACCCGGCCGGTGATCACCATCTCGACCAACCCGCGCGCGGGCACGCTGGGCGCCAGCATCGCCAACCAAACCCTGACCATGGCAATGGGTGTCGTGGAAGGCCAAGTGGGTCAACGGCTTACGGCCGAAGTGACGGACCAGGCCGGTGGCACGCCGCTGACCGGGGCCTCGGCGGTGGGCCTCGCGACACCGATCGACATCAAGTCGGCCGTCTACCACCCGCTGCCGAACGGCACCGGCAACGGGCTGTCGGCGTTCTACTATGCGCTGCTGCTGCTGCTGGCCGGTTTCACCGGCAGCATCGTGGTCAACACCCTGGTGGATGCGCTGCTCGGCTACGTGCCGGCCGAGTTCGGGCCGGTGTATCGCTTCGCCGAGCAGGTCAAGATCTCGCGGTTCCAGACCCTGATGGTCAAGTGGGGCATCATGGTGCTATTGGCGCTGCTCACCTCGGCGGCCTACCTGGCGATCGCCCATGGTCTCGGCATGCCGATCGAGCTCGGCTGGCAACTGTGGGCGTATGGGGCGTTCGCGATCGCCGCGGTGGGCATCACGTCGACGTCGTTGCTCTCGGCGCTGGGGACGATCGGCCTGCTGGTCGGCCTGTTGATCTTCGTGTTCCTCGGGTTGCCGTCGGCCGGCGCCACGGTCCCACTGGAGGCGGTGCCGCCGTTTTTCCGGTGGCTGGCCGAGTTCGAGCCGATGCACCAGGTGTTTTTGGGCACGCGATCGCTGCTGTATCTCGCCGGTAACACCGAAGCCGGTCTGGCCCAAGCTTTGTGGATGACCGCGATCGGCCTGGCCATCGGCTTGCTGCTGGGCGGTGTCGCGACCCACCTCTACGACCGCAAGGGCTTTCACCGTATCCACGGGGCGGCGGAGATGGCGATCGCCGTGGAACATCAGGCCCAGCACCAGACGCGGCAACGGCCGCGCGAGGACAAGCAGGCGGGCGTGCCGGGCGGCGGGGGGAAAGAGGAACCCGAAAGGTCAAGCGGGCAAACGTAATTCGCGCGCTACCCAACCGTCACCCGCGCGTGACTTAAGTTGACAGTGCGGCCCGCGTGGCCGATGCTGTCAGTGCCGACGTTCACTCAGGGCCGACGTTCACCCAGGGCCGACGTTCACCCAGGGCCGACGTTCACCTCAGGGCCGAAAGGGCTACCGTGCTGACACCGACCGGCAGCCTGCGCCGACTGGCGGTATTGGGCGCCGCCGCGGTTGCGTGCGCCATGGCGGCCGCCACCACGGGACAGCCCGTCGCGCACGCCGCCGACGGGCGCGATCTGCTGGCCAACGCCATCAACGCCACCAAGGGCACCTACCTGGTCTACAACTTCGGCGCCGGTCACCCCGCGCCGATGCTCAACGCCGCCGGCAACTGGTACGAGATGAACAACGGCGGGCACCTGATGATCATCAAGAACGCGTCCGCGCGGCTGGCGCCGCACCTGCTCGTCGACACCCACCAGGGCGTCCAGGCGCGCTGCGAACACAAACCGGGCGCCCGCACGCACGAGGGGTTGTGGCAGGCGTCCGAGCTGTACACCCCGCTCAACGCCTGGCAGCGCATGGGGCAGCCGACGATCGCGATCAACGCGAACTTCTTCGACGTGCGCCCGCAGCTGGCGGGGTCATGGCGCCAGACCGGATGCAGCTCCCCGCTGGGCGCCTTCGTCGACAACACGCACGGCCAGGGCCGCGCCAACCAGGCGGTCACCGGTACCGCGACCTACCCCGGCAAACAGGGCCTGTCGGGCGGGGGCGAGGCGTGGAGCGCGCTGACGACGATGATCATGCCCACCGGCGGCGCTCCCTACGTCGTGTGGCCCAGGACCAAACAGGACTACGACGCCGCCACCCCCGTCGTCCAGGACCTGCTCAACAAGAACGAGAAGTTCGTCGCGGTGTCCGGGATCGGGCTGCTGGCCCCCGGCAACACCGGGCAGCTGAACGACGGCGGCCCCAGTGCGGCGCGCACGGCACTGGCCTACGCCCGGCAGAAGGACGAGATGTACGTCTTCGAGGGCGGCAGCTACACGCCGGACAACATGCAGGACCTGTTCCGCGGGCTGGGCAGCGAATCGGCGGTGCTGCTCGACGGCGGCGGGTCGTCGGCCATCGTGCTGCGCCGCGACACCGGGGGCATGTGGGCGGGCGCGGGTTCGCCGCGGGGCTCCTGCGACACCCGGCAGGTGCTGTGCGACTCCCACGAGCGGGCGCTGCCCAGCTGGCTCGCGTTCAACTGAGGTGCCGCGCTACACGTGCGGTGTGAGGTCCAGCGAGGTGATGGTCGTCATCCTGGTCACCAGCCAGCGCCCGTTGGCGCGTTTCATGAACAGCCGGTAGGACAGGTACTTCAGCGCGGGGATGTTCTTGGTCAGCGGACTGGTCGACGTGGTGTTCGTGTAGACGATGACCACGGCGTTGGGACCATCCAGCGATTCGACCGCCGCGCCGGTGACCTCGGTGCTGTTGGTGATCTTGGCCTGCTTGTTGGGGGCCACGATCGCGTCGACGAACTTGCGGTACTGAGCTTCGAAATCGCCGCTGAGATAGCCCGCCGCACGATCGGCGAGGGTGTTCATGTTCTCCGGCGTGTAAGTCCACAGCGTGGTGATCGCATTGGCCGCGGACCGCGCCACGTCGAGCTTCGTCGCGGCGGCGGCGCGGTCGACCAGATACGGCTGCACCGCCGCACCGGCGAACGCCGCGGATCCCACGAACAGCGACGCCGCGACCGCGACGGCGACGGCGAGGCGCTTTCCGGCCGGCCGCCTGGTCCGGACGGGGCCGTCTTCGGGGCCGTCTTCGGGGGCCGTCGCGGTCTCGGTGGACTCCTCGGCGGTGGTCTCGCCGGCGTCCCCGTCGGGGGCCGCCGGCTCGGTCACGGCTTGTGTTGCCACAGCGGCGGTTTCGTCACCGCCCGCACCGCCCGCACCGCCCGCAGCGGCGGTCAGATCACCTGTGCCAGGTTGCTGATCTTCCACTGATTTCCTTCCTGCGTCGCGGTTGCCGTCCAACGGTTCGTGTTCTCGATCACTTGCTTCTCATCCGGGCTCTTGGAGGTCACCGCGGTGGCCACCATCACGTTGGCGCTGCCGTCGTCGTTCCAGCGTTCCACGCCGGCGTCGAGCACGGTGCCGCTGGCCGGTTCCGCGCGGGCCACCTGCAGCAGGATGTTGTTCGCGTTCGCCTTGTACTGCTTGGCGAAGTCCCCGGTCGCCTGGGCCAGTATCCGCGTCACGTAGTCGTTGGCGTGGAAGGGATCGATGGAGGTGAACTGCGTCATGAACCCGGTGACGTAGCCGAGCACCGCGCGGTCCCTGGATGCGGCGCGCTCGTGGCGTTCGTGGGAGACCAGCATCAGGCTGCACACCGCGATCGCCGCCGCTGTCACCAACGCGGCGGCCGCGGCGGCCAGCGGTAAACCCCGCGGCTGCGGACCCGGCACCGGCCGCCCCACCAGCAGCGGCGCCTCGCCGGGCTGAAACCTCTTCCGCGGACTCACTTTTGGCCCCCGGGCGGCTTGGGTTTGGTCAGCACGGTGAGGTCGTCGACGCGCCAGTCTCCCCCGCCCCTGGCGAAACTCACCCGAAGCGTCGCGGTGATGTACCGCTCGTTCGGGCTCGCGCCGCGGCGGCCCTGCATGAACAGCAGCATCGTCGCCCGGTTCGGGCTCGCCGACTGGATCGAACTGTCGGTCACCCAGTATTCGTTGATGACGGGGTGGCCCTTCTCCACGACCTCCTGCTGCTTTGCGAGCTTGCCCCGGTAGCTGTCGGTGGCCAGCGAACGGGCGCGCGCGAAGTCGTCGTTCAGCGATTTCGGGTCGTAGGTCAGCATCTGCGCGACGATCTTCGGCCCCTGTATCGCGACCTGCGCGACGGTCTGATCGGTCGCGCGTTCACGGGAGTACACCAGCGCATAGCCGGCCGCCGACCCCGCCAGGCACACGGCCGCCGCGGTGAGCACCACCGCCGCGGTCCATCGCCGCAGCCGGCGCCGATCCGTTTCGGCGTGCCGCACTTCGGTGCGCAGCAACATGTCGGCGAACGTGCGGCGCCCGGAATCCCACAGCGGCCACAGCCATCCCACCACCGAGGCCGAGTCGAGCAGGTGGGCCAGGTCGCGCAGCAGCAGCCCCCACGCTCCCGGCATGCCGCCGTCCCGGTGTGCCACCGCGATCCCGCACACGCCCCGGCCCAGGCTCCAGCCGGTGACGGCCGGCAGCACCCACCGGTTGGCCAACGCCGCCAGGATCGCCAACCCCCCGACCGACACCCACACCCACCACCAGACGGGATGCTGACGGACGGTGAACGCCACCAACGCCGACGTCGTCGTCACGGCGGCCCCCGGAAGGACGTCCACCGCGAACGCACATGCGCGAATGTGCCACGGCGCCAACGCAGCGGCCGGTGGCACTGTCGCGGTGGGAGTTTCCTCGACCACCACCGTCACTTGGTCACCGGGTCGAGTTTGGAGATCCTGTACTGGCCGTCGGACAGCGCCATCTTCGCCCGCAGCCGGTAGCCGGTCTCGTTCTGCGTCTGGTCGGTGGCGACCTTGACGCGCAGCGCGACCAGCACGTCGACCGAGCCGTCGTTGTTGTTGCGCTCGACCGCCGCCCGCACGTCCGACACCTGCAGGTGTACGTTCGCGGCCTGATACGCCTGTACCAGCATGCTGGCGTACAGCAGGGCCTGCGAACGGAAGTCGTCGGTGCCGCAGTCGAGGATCTTCTGCTCGCTCGCGGCCATCGCGCCGGAGTCCGGCGCCTGCGTCGCGGACACGCAATCCACCGCCGCCTTCAGCGCCGCGGCGTCCTCGCGGGCGATGGCCAGGGCGTCGCGGTGGAAACGCAACGCGACGTAGCCGCCGGCCCCGACGGCGCCGGCGCACAGCAGCAGCGCCGCGACGATGCCGAGCGCCCAGCCGCGCCCCAGCCGGGACGGGCCGCGCGGCACCCGATCGTCGACGGCCGCGGCCGTGTCTGCGGACGTCGTCCCGGGGCCGCCCGCAGCGGCCTCGGGAACATCGGGAGCCTCGGATGCCGGGGAGTCCCCGGTCATCTCCTGGGTGCGCGACGAATCATCTGCCTCGGTGGGGTTCAGCCGGCCGGCGCCAGCATCTCCTTCCATCCGTCGTCTCCTGTTTTGGTCGAGTTTTCGACGGAATACTTGACACCGTCGGGTCCTACCAGTTCGCCGCTCTGGGGACTGTAGACCGCCGAGGGCGGCCCGCCCGGAGTGTAGACGCACGGATTGGGCTGCTGCCCGTTGCACTCCACCGAACCGGTCCCGGGCCGCGTCAGCGGGTCACTGGTGGGCGGGGGCGTGCCGGCTACGTGGTCCGACGGCGCCGGGTTCAGGCCGTTGTTGACCGTCGGCGCCGGGATCACCATGCCCGGTTTGACCGGCTGGTCGCAGCGGGCCGAGGGCGCGGGGCAGGTCAGGGTCTGGTTGGGGTCGCCGTACCAGGGGTTGGTTCCCGCGGGGACGTAGGGCTTGGGATCGCGGCATTCCCGGGGCGTGGCGGCCCGCTTGCCGGGCACGTCGACACACGGGATGTTGCGCGAACCGCGCACGCTGTTGGCCGGCGTGTCCATAGGGATCTTGCAGTACGTGCCCGACGGCAGCGGCTGCAGGCTGGTGTCGGCCGGGGACCGCCATTGCGACGCCGGGATGAAACCGGTCAGGCACGGGGGTGGTTGGTTGATCGACAACGCCAGGTCCAGGTCGGCCATGCCGGGGTTCGGCGCGGCGACCGCCTGGGCGATCGACGCGCCCTGCGGCAGGAACACCAACACCTGCTCCACGCCGGCGTGGTAGCGCTTGAGCAGGTCGAACACGACCTCCAGGTTGGCCAGCGTCTGGGGTAGCGACTCCCGGACGTCGCCGAAGACCTCGGTGACCTGATCAGCGGTGGGCGCCGCCTGGCGCAACACGCTGCGCAGGCTCTGATCCTGCTGGGCGGTCTGCGCGGCCAGCTTGTTCAGGTTGTGTGCCCAGCGCTCGATCGCGTCCCCGGACTTGACCTGGCTGTCGATCAGCGGCCCGGAGTTCTGGATGATGTCGTTGACGTCGGCGACGTTGGTCTTGAAGTCTCCGACGATCGCCTGGGTGGAGTCGACCAGCCGCTGCAGGGCCGGGCCGAGGCCGCCGACCGACTGCGCGGTCTCGTCGAGCAGCTGGCTGATCTTGTCCTTGGGCAGCGCGGCCAGGCCCTTGTAGGCGGTGTCCAGCGCCGGCCCGATCGCGGCCGGCACGGTGCCCTTGGTGATCGTCTGCCCGGGCGCGAGGTACTTGCCGGGGTGACCGGTCGACACGAGGTCCAGGTACTGCTCACCGACCGCCGACACCGAGTGCACCTTGGCGACCGCGTCGACCGGGATCTTGTAGCGACTGTCGATGCTCATCGTCGCGTGGGCGCCCCGCTCGGTGGGCTCGACGTCGGTGACCTTGCCGATCGTGATGCCGCGATAGGTCACGTTGGCCGTGGGATACAACCCACCCGAGGAGGGTAGGTCGGCTTGCAGCGTGTAACGGCCGATGCCGACCAGGCTCGGGATCTGCAGGTAGTAGACGCCCAGCACCAGCAACGAGATCACCGTCATGATCCCGAACGCGACCAGCTGGCGTTTGACGAAGGGAGTCAGCAATTCCGGTCCCCCCTCTCCACCAGCGGCCCGCCGGGCACGTCGTTCGGGTTCGGCGTGTAGCGGACGTCGGGGATCATCGTCTCGGGATCGCGCCCGAACGACTGCTCGAGCGCACGCAGCGATCCCGACAGCCCGGTTCCGGTGAGGAACGCGTTGTCGATGGCGCTGTAGGTCAGGTCCAGCGTCAGCGAGATGTTGAGGTAGTCGCCGCGGAACAGCTTGGGCACCGTTTCGATGTCGAACGGCTGGGTCAGGATCAGCTTCAGCGCGCCGATCAGGTACGGCGAGCCCCGTCCCAGCTCCTTGAGCGGGCATTGCAGCGCCTGCAGGTCGGTGTGCAGCGGCCCGCGCGCCTCCGAGAGGTACTGGTTGGCGGACTGGCTGAGCCGTCCCACCGCGTCGGTGGCGTTGATCAGCAGGTCCTTGGTGTCGGCGAAATGCTTGAGCAACGGCGGGACGTCGGTCAGCACCCGGTCGAGGACGTCGGCGCGCCCGGCCACGTAGGCCAGCAGCCGGTTCGTCGAATCGATCGCGTGGGTGATGTCGTGACGCTGTTCGTCGAGCTGGGTGGTGAAGGTGTCCAACTTGCCCAGGAACGAACGGATCTGGTCGCCGCGCCCGTTGAAGATGTTGTAGACCTCGTTCTGCAGCACCTCCAGGTTCGGGATGCCGCCCCCGCGCAGGATCAGCGCCAGGCTGGCCAGCGTCTGCTCGGTGGTGGGAAACGCCGACGAGTGCTTGAGCGGGATGGTGTCGCCGTCCTTGAGTAGCTGCGACGACGGGTTCGGCGGCGTGGCCAGCTCCACGTGCTGGGAGCCCAGCAGGGAGGTCTGCCCGATCTTGGCGGTGGTGTTCTTGGGCAGCTTGACGCTCTTGTCGATACCCAGTGTCAGGGTGGCCACCCAGTTCTTCAGCTGGATCGCGCGGATGGACCCGACGTAGACGTCGGCGACCATCACCTTGCTGTTGCCGTTGATTGCCAGCGTGTTGGGCATCTGCACGTACACGGTGTAGGAGTTCGGCCCGGTGCCCGGACCACCCGGGATCGCCACGTTGGAAATCCCTTTCCAGCCGCACGAACTCAGCACCAGCGCGGCCATGCCCAACGCCAGGCCCTGCCAGGAGCGGTGGCGGATCGCGCGCAGCGCGCTCATCGTTCCCCGCGGAACCCGACGATTCGGTGCACTCTTCGCGCGCAGCGCGCTCATCGTTCCCCTCATTGCCCGACGATTCGGTGCACTCTTCGCGCGTAGCGCGCTCATCGTTCCCCTCATTGGCCCAGCCCCGCGGCGACGGGCGCCGGTGTCGGCGCGACGGGACCCGGGACCACGCCCGGGCCCGGCGGCGGGGGCGGTATGGGCACCTGCGGCGCGTTGAGCCCTATCGGGGGCAGGATCGGGTTCTCGTCGTAGGCGTTCGGCGGCCCCGGCGGGGTCTGCAGGTTGGACTGGACCGGCGCGATGTCGGGGCCACCCATGAGTTCGGCCAGCGAGTCCGGGGTCAACAGCCCGGCCGTGACCGGCCCCACCTGTTGCCCTTGCATCCCGGGGGCCACGATCCAGCCCGGCTGGGTGTTGCGGTGCGACGTCGGCGTATCGGGCACCCAGATGCCCGGGACGGTGGTGTCCTTGTACCCGTCGGGCGGCTGCAGCCGCGGCTCGGAGTAGGCGACCTCCTTGGGCAGCACCTCGGCGGTGCTGAACAGGTTCAACCCGAACGGCGGGTAGTTGAACTTGATCGCGTCCAGGATCGGCGCGAGGTACTGCGCGCACAGCTCGGCCGACTCCTGGTAGCCCAGCCGGCTGCCGGCCTGGATCGCGCTGCAGATGAACTGCATCGGGTTGGCGAAGTTGGCGATCGCGGTGACGGCGACGACCGATCCGTGCGACGGGTGATAGACCTGGTTGACGTTCGACAATGCGGTCGGACCGACGTGCAGGAAGGTCTCCAGCCCGTTGAGGGAATCCGGTTGCAGCAGCGTGTTCGTCACGGTCGCCAGGTTGTCGAAGTCCTTGGCGAACACCTGCCGGTTCTGCTTCAGGTACGGGCGCACCGCGGCCAGCAGGCCGTCGAACTGCTGCACCGCGTTGGCCAGAGCGCCGTCGGAGCTGGCGAGCCGGGTGGTGAAGTCGGCCAGGTTCTGGTTCAGCGCGACGAACTGCTGGTCGTCGGCGTGCAGCGCGTTGACGAACAGCGCCAGGCTGCGCACCACCGCGAAGAAGTCGCCGCGGCCCTCGTTGAGCGCGTTCAACGCCTGCGAGAGGCTGTTGAGCGTGGTGTTGAGCTGCTTGCCCTTGCCGGCCAGCCCGTCGGCGTAGGCCGTGATGACCTCGCCGAACGGCCCGGTCGGTTGCTCCTTGGTGGGGCCCAGCTTGGACACGATGTTGGTGACGCTGTCGCGCAGTTCATCCCATTCCACCGGCACCTGGGTGCGGTTCTCGGGGATCACCGCGTTGTCGGCCAGCACCGGGCCACCCTTGTAGGCCGGCTCCAGCTGGATCGCCCGCGAGGCCACCAGGGTCGGGTTGAGGATCACCGCGGAGGCGTTGGCCGGAACCTTGTACTTGTTCTCGTAGTGGAAGGTCACCTTCATCTTGTCGCCGGCCGGCTCGATCTTGTCGATCGACCCCACCCGCAGGCCCATGATCTGCACCTTGTCGCCGGCATAGAGGGCGTTGGCGTCGGGAAAATAGGCCACCACGGTGTTGTTGGTCAGCTTCTGGTACAGCCGGAAGCCGACGTACCCCGCCACCAGGGCCAGCATCACCACCAGCGACCCGATGATGACCGAGGCCCGCGACAGCGTGGGCAGTCTCAGATTGCGGATGTCAAAGATGGTGCTCAATTCTGGCTACCTCCCCCCGCCGCACCGCTGCCGCCGGTGCCGCCGGGGTTGATGAACGGCGCCGGTAGTTGCTCGCCGGGCCCGGGCGGGGCCGGCGGTCCGGGCGGCAGGCCCGGGGCGAACGTCGACGGCGGCGGTACCGGGCCCGCCGGCGCGAGCTGCTCGGTGCGCGCGCCCGGCGGTGCCTGCGTCGGCAGCGGCACCGGGGTGCCCGGCACGTCCGGCGGCGGGTCACCGGGGCGTCCGGCGATCGGGATGCCCGGCGTGGGCGGCAGGCCGTCGGGGTTCGGCGCCGACGTCTGCACGTCGATCGGTGCCGGGAAGCCCGGGCCACCGAACGGGCCGGTGAGCGCGCCCGCGCAGGGCAGCGGGTTGTCGGGCCGGGGCAGCCCGTCGGCGGCCGGCGTATAGGAGCACGGCGAACCGGGCGGGACGGCCGGTCCCGGATGGTCCGGGGTGCCCTCGAGCACCGGGGGAGCCGGTGGTGGAGCGCCGTTGGCGAAGCGGGTGCCGTTGGGGTCGGGGAACCGGTAGGCCGGCAGCCCGGCGCTGCGCCAGAAGTTCTCCGGGTCGATGCCGCGCTTCTTGAACGCCGCGTCGACCCAGGGCTGAATGATCTGGTACAGGGCCAGATTGTGCAGGACCACCTTGAAGAACGGTCCCGACGCGATGGCCTCGTTCAGCGAGGGCAGGAAGTGGCCGACCTCGGTGAGCCCCGTGGCGATGTCGTCTTTGCGCTGCACCAAAATGTCGCTGATCTGGTGAAGCTGTTCGAGCACGTGGTTGAGGTTGGGGTTGTCATTGATCAGCCCCTTGACCTGCTCGGAGAAGGCCGCGATGTTGCCCAGCAGCGCGTTGATGGCCTGGCCGCGTTCGTTGAAGGCCGCCAGCAGTGTCTTGGTGTTGACCAACAGCCGGTCGACCTGCTCGCTGCGGTCACCCAGGACGCCGGCCACCTGGTTTGCCTGGGCCAGCAGGTGCTTGATCTGGTCGTCGCGCTTGCCGATGGTGTCGGAGAACTTGGCGACGCCGTCCAGCGCGGCGCTCAGGTGCGGGTAGGTCTGGTCGATGGTCTGCGACAGCACGTGCAGCGACTGCTTGACCGTGTCGATGTCCCAGCCGGAGGCGGCCTTGGTGACGTCGAAGAACGCGTCGTAGATCTGGTACGGGGTGGTGCTCTGGCCGATCGGCAGGGTGGACCCGGGCCGCAGCCGTTGCGAACCCCGCGTCTCGACTTCCATGATCTTTTTGCCGAGGATCGTGTCGGTCTTGACGGCCAGCCGGCTCTCGGTGCCGATGGTGTTGGTCCCGATCGAGAATTTCATCAGCACGTGGTCGCCGTCGATCTCGAGGCCCTCCACCTTGCCGACGTCCAAGCCCGCGATGCGGACCTTGTCGCCGGTGCTGATGCCACCGGAATCGGTGAACTGCCCGTAGTAGCTGGGCCTGGCGAACAGCATCGGGACGCTGGTGAAGCTCTGGCCCACGCCGAGGACGAGCAGCATGACCAGGATGCCCATGAGGCCGATCCGGGGCCGGTTGGCGGGTTCGAGGCTTCTCATTGCGGGGTGCACCTCCCCGTCGGCTGCTGGAAGAGCCGGACCGTGCGGACCGGCCCGCCGGGCTGCAGCCCGTTGAGCTTGAGCGTGATGTCGCAGGCGTAGTAGTTCACGAAGTCCCCGTAGGAGCCGATGGCGCGTCCGATCATGTTCAGGGCCGTCGGCACCTTGTGCAGGTAGTCGTTCAGTTGCTCGCGCTGGTCGATGAGGGGCTGCTGGATCGCGTCCAGGTTGTTGAGGGTCTTGTGCAGCAGGGCACGGTCCTCGGCCAGCAGGTCGGCCACGGTTCCGGCGGCGTTGCTGATGTGCGCGGTCCCGCCGGCCAGCTGCTGGCGGTGGTCGTTGAGCCCGGTGATCAGCACCTCGAGGTTGTTGATCGTCTGGTCGAATTGCTGGCGGTGCCGGACCGTCGTGTCCAGGACGATGTTGAGGTTCTTGACGACCTCGCCGATCGCCTGGTCGCGCTCGCCGAGCTGCGACGTCAGTTGCGCGGTGTGGTCGAGGATGTCGTTGATGGTGCCGCCCTGACCCTGGAACACCGTGATCAGCGTGGTGGCGATCGTGTTGACCTTCTCCGGGTCCAACGCCCGGAACAGGGGTTTGAATCCGCCGATCAGTGCGTCGAGGTCCAGTGCCGGCGACGTGCGCGACAGCGGGATGAACCCGCCGGGCGGCAGGACCTTCTCGGCGCCCTCGCCCTCGCCGCGTTTGAGTTCGACGTAACGGTCACCGATCAGGTTCAGGTAGCGGATCTGCGCGGTCGTGGACTGATACAGCGGGATCGAGCGGTCGACGGCGAAGTCGACCCGCGCCCGCTTGCCGCCGTCGACCAGGTGCACCGAGCTGACCTTGCCGACCTCCACCCCGGAGGCCCGGACGAACTGGCCGGCCCGCAACCCGCTGACGTTGCTGAATTCGGCCGAATACCCGTATGTCCGGTCGAAGCGCATCTGGCCGAACACCACGACGATCATCACGGTGAACAGCAGCAGCACCAACGAGAAGATGCCGAGTCGGACGAGGGTACCGGTGATTTTCATGGGTTGATCGTGTTATCCCCTACCTGGCGTCCCCAGACGTACTCGATCGCATACGGCGAACCGGTGTCGAGGTGGTTGTACGGTGCGATGCTGTTGCCGGTGTCCATGACCAGCTCGGGCGCCGGCCACAGGTCGCGGGTGATCTGCTGCCAGCAGCCCGGGGCGCCGCCCGGCCCCCCGTGAGCGTTCACCCGCGGCAGGTTCTCCGGGTACATGTAGGGGTTGGGTGCGCCGCCGACCAGACCCACCAGGGCGCCTTGACCCAACGTCACCGCGGCCAGGGTGGCCAGCGACAGCGGGTTGAGAACCAGCCCCAGCCCGGACAGCGCCTCGGTGTGGCTGTTTTGCGAGTAGCCGTTACCGCCGAGGAATGCGGCGGCCTTGGGCTCCATGTCGTGGTAATTGCGCAACGTGCAGTAGATCTCGGGGCTGTAGGTGTCCAGCAGCTGCGCGGTGGGCACCAGGTCTTTGGCCCCACGCGCCAGATACGGACCGCCCTTGTCGAACAGCTCCGCACCGGTGTTACCAAAGCCCGCCGCCGACAGCAACGCCTGATCCAGGTCCTTCTGCTGGGCGTTGAGGGTGCGCGAGGTGATGACCGCGTTGTTGAGGAAGTCGAACAGATCCGGCGAGGCGTTGGCATAGGTGTCGCCCAGATCCGCCAACTTCCGCACATCGTCGCGGATCTGGGGCATCTGCGGGTTCACGTCGTCGAGCACCGCGTTGGCGTTGACGATCGACTGCCCGAACTTCTCCCCCAGCCCCGACAGCGCCTGGGCCGCCGCACTCAGCGTCAGGTTCAGCTTGACCGGATCCACCCGCTGCGCGATCGAGGTGATCGTCTGGAACAACGTGTTGATCTCGGTCGTCACACCACGCGCATCGATCACCGTCGACGGCGTGATCCGCTGCGGCGTCGGGTTTTTCGGCGTCGTCAGCGACACGTACTTACCGCCGAACACCGTGGTCGCCTCGATGTTGGCGGTCACGTTGGCCGGGATCAGATGCAGATACCGCGGATAGACGTCCAAGGTGAACTTCGCCGCCGGCCTGCCGTCGCGCTGCGTCTCGGCGATGTTGGCCACCAAGCCGATCTGTACCCCGTTGTAGGTGACCTTCGACCCCGGATCCATCACCAGCCCCGCCCGCGACGCCAGCATCGTCAGCTTCGTCTTGGGCGTGAAATCACCCCGGAACTGCCCGTACACCAACGCAAACACCACCGCGGCCACGACCAGCACCGCCACGCCGGCGAGCTTGTAGGGCGGGTTGTGCTGCTTGTTGATCTGGGCGGGCATGGCGGCTACACCGTGAGCGCGAAGTTCGGGTTGACGCCGTAGAGCGCCAGCGCGGCCGACAACACGACAACCTGCACCGAGACCAGCGAGAAGCGCATCGACCGGCCGACGGCCTCGCCGACGCCGACCGGTCCGCCGCCGGCCTCATACCCGTAGAAGCAGTGGGTGATCATCACCACCGCGGTGATGATGATGGCCTCCAGGAACGACCAGAACACGTCGTCGGGGCGCAGGAAGGTGCGGAAGTAGTGTTCGTAGGTGCCGTGCGACTGCCCGTAGAACACCGTGGTGGTGATCTGGGGGGACAGGAACGACATGATCATCGCCAGCGAGTACAGCGGGATGATCACGACCAGCCCGGCCATGATCCGGGTGCTGGCCAAAAACGAGATCGACTGGATGCCCATCACTTCCAGGGCGTCGATCTCCTCACTGATGCGCATCGCACCCAACTCGGCGGTGGCGCCCGCGCCGACGGTGGCCGCCATCGCGATGCCGGTCACCACCGGGGCCGCGATGCGCACATTGATCAGCGCGGCGAAAAACCCGGTGAACGCCTCCACACCGATGTTGCCCAGCGACGCGAACCCCTGGATCGCGACCAGCGAGCTGCCCGACAGCGTCACGAAACCGACGATCGCGACGGTGCCGCCGACGACGGCCATCGCCCCGGTGCCCATGCCGATCTGGGCGATCAGCCGCAGCGTCTCCTTGCGGTAGTTGCGCAGCGCATGCGGCATATGCCCGACGGCCACCGCCCCGAACCACCCCATCCGGCCGATGTCGTCGACCGCGCGCCCGGCCGCTCCGCCGTAGCGGTTGAGGTTCTCCACCGTTCGCGGGAAGCGCGCGCGCAGCACAGCAGATGTCGACATGTCAGTGCCCCGTCCCGAACCGCACACCGATCGTGGTCAGCACCACGTTGACCGCATACAGGGCTACCACACACAGCACCACCGTTTCGTTCACCGCGGTGCCCAGGCCCTTGGAGCCGCCGCGCACCGTGAGCCCCCGGTAACAACCGACCAGCCCGGCGATCAGTCCGAATATCGCCGCCTTGAGCGTCGCGATGATCACCTCGGGCAGGCCGGTGATGGTGGTCAGCGTGGCCAGGTACGCGCCGCCGGAGACGTTCTGCAGGTAGACCCCGAACAGGTACCCGCCGACCAGGCCGACGGTGATCACCAGCCCGTTGAGCAGCGTGGCGACCAGGGTCGCGGCGATCACCCGGGGCACCACCAGCCGGTGGATGGGGTCGATGCCCAGCACCTCCATCGCGTCGATCTCCTCGCGGATGGTGCGGGCCCCCAGGTCGGCGCAGATCGCCGTCGAACCCGCGCCGGCGACCACCAGCACCGTGGTCAGCGGGCCCAGCTGGGTGACCGCCCCGATCGCCGCGCCGGCCCCCGACAGGTCCGCCGCGCCGAACTGGGCCAGCAGGACGTTGAGGGTGAAGATCAGCAGCACGGTCAGCGGGATCGACACCATGATCGTGGGCAAGAACGCCACCCGCATGATGAACCAGCACTGCAGGACGAACTCGCGCCACTGGAACGGCCAGCGGAAGAGGGCCTTCCCGGTCAGTACGCACATCCGGAAGAACCCGCCGATCACCGTCAGCGGTGTCTGGAGCTGATCGCGCAGGTAGCCGATCAGGTAGGGGCCCCGGCGACCCGTCGAGGTTGCCGTCACCGCGGGGTCCTCACGCCGGCGCCGCCTGGCCGAAGGGACCCCCGTGGATCGTGTCGCACGCCCCCTCCTTGCCGCCCGACGTGTGTGACCATAGCCCGACTACTCGCGAGTAGTAACGAAGACCACAGGAATGTACCCGATGGCCATGCACGTGTGAACCGCATCCGCACAATTAACCCTTCGTCAGCAGCGGGCAAACGTTACAGTTTTCTTTCGTCTTCCTCTTGGTTGGTGGAATCTATTGCCGCGGAGCGTGTTTGAGAAATTTCCAGCGTCCCGTAGCGAACCCGCAGTTCGGTTTTGAGCACCTTGCCGGCGGGATTGCGCGGCAGCGCGTCGACGATCTCGAGCGCCTTGGGATGCTTGTAGCGCGCCAGCCGCTCGGTCAGGAACTCGTCCAGCTCGTCGAGGCTCAGCCGCTCACCGGTGACGGCCGCGACCGCGATCGGCACCTCGCCCCACTTCTCGTGGGCGCGGCCGATGACGGCGACCTCGACGATGCGCTCGTGGCTCGCCAGGACGTTCTCCACCTCGGCGCAGTAGATGTTCTCGCCGCCGGAGATGATCATGTCCTTCTTGCGGTCGACGACCCAGACGTAGCCGTCGGCGTCCATGCGGACGAGGTCCCCGGAATGGAACCAGCCGCCCGCGAACGCCTCGGCCGTCGCCTCCGGGTTGTTCCAGTAGCCGCTCATCAGCGTGGGCGCCCGGTAGACGATCTCGCCGACCTCGCCGACGGGCACGTCGTTCATGTTCTCGTCGACGACGCGGGCGGCGACCGTCGGGATCACCTTGCCGACCGAGCCGCGCTTGCGGATCGCGTCCTCGCCCAGCAGCATGCACGTCACCGGCGACATCTCGGTCTGGCCGAACGCGGCCAGGATCTGGGCCCCCGGGAAGGTCGCCGACATCTCCCGCAGCAGCGCGTCCGGCGCCGGCGCGGCGCCCCACGAGATCACCCGCAACCTCAGGTCGCGGGGCCGCGCCCGTTGCTCGGCGCACACGGCCTGCCACTGCGCCGGAACCAGGAAGATGCCGGTGACCCGCTCGGCCTCCAGCACGTCGAGCAACTGCCCGGGCTCGAACGCGCCGAGCGGGTAGATCACCGTCGGCACACCCAGCAGCATCCCGGTCAGCATGTTGCCGATTCCGGCGATGTGGAAGAACGGGACGCCGATGAAGCCGACGTCGTCGTTGATGCTGGCACCCATGGTGTAGAGGCCGGTCATCGTCTGGCCGGTCAGGTTGGCGTGCGTCAGCACGGCGCCTTTGGGGCGGCCGGTGGTGCCGGAGGTGTACATGATCAGCGCGGGCGACTCGTTGGGGACGTCCACCGGTTGGTGGGCGGCACCGGTCTCGCCGACGAGGTCTTCGTAGCCCAGCACCCCGTCGTCGGGAGCACCCTCGGCCGGGCCGCCCGCGATGACGACCGTCTCGAGCAGGGGCTGGATGTCGCGGACCCCGGCGGCCACCGGGGCCAGTACGGACTCGGTGATGACCATCCGTGCCTCGCAGTCCTCGACCAGGAGGGCGATCTCGGACGGGGTGAGGCGGAAATTCAGCGGGACCGCGATGGCCCCGAGCATGTTGGCCGCCAGCACCGCCTCGACGAACTCGGTCCGGTTGAGCATCAGGATCATGACCCGGTCGCCGAAACCGACTCCCCGCCGGCTCAGCGCGTCGGCCAGCGCCGAGACCCGGCGGTGCAGTTCCTCCCACGTCACCGTCCTGCCGAGAAATCTCAGCGCGGTCGCGGTCGGCTGCATCAGCGCGTGCCGCTCGAGTTGGTTGACCCAATTCTGTCTGCGGGCCCGGTAAGGCTGTTCGTGCGCCAGATCCCGGGCCTGTGCGCCCTGAGTCGGTTGTGTCCGGTGGCCGGCCAATTGCGCGGTCAACTCAACGCCTTCCCCTCACTCGCGCACCGCTTGCGCCAGTTTGATATTTGATTAAACATGGTGTTGTGTAGGTCACACTATTGTCTCGACGGTTCCGTGACAAGCCCCCGAAAGCCCTGGCAAACCCCGTGAACGCACCGATATCGACCCGGCCGAGGAGACGGCGGCCACTGCGCCGGGCGCAGTTGTCCGACGAGGTGGCGGGCCACCTGCGGGCGGCGATCATGTCGGGGACGTTGCGCCCGGGAACGTTCATCCGCCTCGACGAGACCGCGGCCGAGCTCGGGGTCAGCGTCACGCCGGTGCGGGAGGCCCTGCTCAAGCTGCGCGGCGAGGGCATGGTGCAGCTGGAGCCGCACCGCGGCCATGTCGTGCTGCCGCTGACCCGCCAGGACATCCAGGACATCTTCTGGCTGCAGAAGACGATCGCCAGGGAGTTGGCGGCCGCGGCCACGGCGCACATCACCGACGCCCAGATCGACGAGCTCGAGCGCACCAACGACGCCCTGGCGGCGGCCGTGGGGTCCGCGGACGCCGAGGCCATCGCGGACATCGAGTTCGCGTTTCACCGCGTCTTCAACCACGCCGGCGGCCGGATCAAGCTGGCCTGGTTCCTGTTGAATGCCGCGCGCTACATGCCGGCGCTGGTGTACGCCGGCGACCCGGAGTGGGGCGCGGCCGCGGTGGCCAGCCACCGCCGGCTGATCGCCGCGCTGCGCCGCCGCGACGCCGCCGCCGTCACCGAACACACCGTCTGGCAGTTCACCGACGCCGCGCAGCGGCTCACCGAGATGCTGGAGCGCGCCGGAATCTTCGACTGACCCGCATCTCGCCGTGGCTGCTCGCTAGGCGGACAGCTGTTCGGCTCGCTGCTTGAGGTTGTCGGCGAGGTGTTCGAGGACTTGGTTGAGGAGCTGCTTGACCATGGGCGCAGGGATCGGCATCGCGGTCTCGACGTCCATGTCCACCGTCAGCAGGCTCGCCGCCCCGGTCTCCACCACGCTGAACAGCTGCTCCTGCTTGGAGAAGAGGTCACCCTGCTGCAGCACCGTCTGGATCTGGTTGTCCCCCGGGTAGTAGACGGCCTGGATGAAGGTGCTCTCCATGCCCTGCACCACGGTGTCGAGCCGCAGCTGGCTGGGACGCCCGTCGTCGTAGCGGGCGAGCACCCACAGGCCGCGGATTCCCTCGTTCCACTCCGGGTACCGTTCGAAGTCCCCGACGATGGCCATGATCGCGGCGGCGTCGGCGCCGACTTCGACGGTCTTGCTCAGAACTGGCATGGGCGAAGCATATCTATTGGCCCACACGGGCCGTCGACAGCAGCGCGCGGATCGGGTCGGGAATCGGCACCGGCCTGCGGGTGTCCCGGTCGACGTAGACGTGCACCCAGTGGCCCAGCGCGGTGATCGGCCGCGCATCACCTCGGCCGCTGCCCGGCCGGAACACGCCCAGCCGGTAGGTGACGCTGCTGTTGCCGAGCCGTGTCACCGCCACGCCGACCGCCAGGCTGTCGGGGAAGGCCAGCTCGGACAGGTAGCGGCAGCCCGACTCGGCGACGATGCCCAGCGCGGGCGTGGTGATCGGGTCGAGGCCGGTGCCGGTGTTGATCCAGGCGTTGATCGCGGTGTCGAAAAGCTGGTAGTAGACCGCGTTGTTGAGGTGGCCGAACATGTCGTTGTCGGCCCACCGGGTGCCCACCGGCCACAACACCGGGAAGTCGTCGCTGGTGAGCCCCTCCGGTGCGGGCGGAATTGCCATGGCTGTATTCCAGCACGGCCCCGTGCTGCCCCCGCGCGCGACGTCGATGCGGCTGATGTCGGACGCGCGGCGGCCGATCCATTCCGCCCGGGGGTGCCCGCCCTCGGGCGGACTCCGTTGAGCAGAAGGGGATTTCGAGGTAGCGATGTCAGGCGGGCGGCCCCGGGGCGCCGTGCAGCGCGGTGGACAACGAGTGCCCCTGCAGGGCGAACAGCAGCTCGGACACCTCCCAGTCGGGCAGCAGCGAGTCGAAGCCGTGGCAGGTGCGCGGAAACACGTGCAACTCGGCCGAAACTCCGGCGCGCAGCAGCGCCAGCGCGTAGTCGACGGCCTCGTCGCGGAACGGGTCGATCTCGGCGCACGTGATCAACGCCGGTGCCAGACCGCCGAATCGGCCGCGGCGGGCGGGCACGGCGGCCGCCCATCCGGCGGCCGGCCCCAGGTAGTGGCGCCACATCAGCTGGGCCGCCTCGCCGTCGAAGGCCGGGCTGGTGGCGAACTCGGCTTTGGAGGCGGTCGGCCGGTCGTCCAGCACGGGCTGGTGCAGCAGCTGGAACGCGACCGTCGGCAGCGACCCGTCGGCGGCGCCGTGCGCCAGGCAGGCGGCCAGGGCGGCCCCGGCACTGCTGCCCGCGACCGCCAGCCGCGCCGGGTCGACGCCGAGTTCGAACGCTTCGCGGGCCACCCAGCGCAGCACCGCGCTCGCGTCGTCCAGCGCGGCCGGACAGGGGTGCTCGGGGGCCAGCCGGTAGTCCACCGAGACCACCGTGCAGCTGCCGCGGCGGGCGAGCTCCAGGCACTGGCGGTGGTCGGTGTCCAGGTTGCCCAGCGCGAACCCGCCGGCGTGGCAGTAGACGACCGCGGGCGCCGGCGCCGGGCCGCCGCGGTAGATCCGCACCGGCACCGGCCCGGTTTCCGCCGGCACATCGTCGTCGATGACCTCGACGTCCCGCGCATCCGTCAGTTCGGCGGCCAGCCGGCGCCGCTGGTTGAACGGCTCGCGGATGAGTTCGATTGCGGCGACCGAGAAATCGGTGCGCGTGGTGGCGACGGCCCGCAGGGCGGGGTCGAGCCGTTCGGCGCCGTCCAGCTCGGTCATCGCGTCCGCCCGTTGGGGGCGCGGAAATAGTTGCTGCAGCGCGTGGTCCGGGCGGTGCCGACCATCCAGCGCTCCACCTTCGCGGCGAACGCCGCCGGCGCCGACGGCCGCACCGCGACATAGGTCCTGTCCCTGTGCCGCATGTGCCGCATGGCTTTCACGGCGTGGCGGGCCCGGGGTTCGCGCGTGCAGATCACGCTGGTGGAGCCGACGTTCGTGTTCGGTCCGCACGGCATGTAGACGGAGTTCGGGAAGCCGGGCGCGGCCATGCCCAGGCAGGCCCGCGGCCCGTCGGGCGCGGCGTGGCCGGTGGCGCACACCACCACGCCGACCTCGCGTTCGGCGCCGTGCTCGGTGACCAGGGAGCGCGGGCGCAGGCAGCGCGCCGGGCTGGCCGGCACCTCGACGTCGGACCGGGTCAGCGACGGAACTCCTGCGTCTTGTCGCTGCCGTGCTCGAGCCGAACCAGTTGCGGCTCGGCCGGGGACCACGCATCGCAGCGCAGCGGCTCAACGGGAGCGACTGCGTCACCAACGATTCCGGCGGCGGCCAGGGCATGACCCTTGAACGTGCGGGCCGCCGCGCTGAGCACATGCTGGGCCCGGCTCATCGCCCGGTCCACGTTCAGTGGCCATCCGTCACCCCACAGCGCGACCTCGGTCAGCCGGCCGTCCAGGGACGCGAGCACCCGGCGCCGGACGCGGGGGTCGGCCCGGAACGCCGCGGCGCTGACGGCCAGGCTCTGATCGGCGATCTGTGTCTCGTACCACCCGGACCGGCAATCCGACACCCGGACGCCGAGGATCCGCAGTGCGCGGGTGTCGCAGCTGTGCGGCAGCCGCACGGTCACCTCCCAGCCGGCCATCACGCGGTCGTAGAGCCAGCCCCCGGCCGATTCCACGACGTCGGCGGCACTGGCCGCGACGACGTCGAGCCGGTAGCGCAGCGGGGCGGCGTCGGTGGGGGTGGCCCGCGCGGCGGCGGCCCGGCCGCTCGCGCGGATGCCGAACGTGGGAGTGACCATCAATCCATTCCTCACCGCCGCACGCCTCGAGGGGCTGGCGTGTCGGCGCCTGCGTTGGGATGCGACTCACGACAGCGTGACACTTCGCCACAAATTTGTAAAGGTCCGACGGGCGGGTCACGCCCCGCGGCGCGCCTCGAGTTCGGCGAGGATCTCGTCGGTGTGCTGCCCCAGTTCCGGTGCGCCGGAACGCGGTGCCCACGGTGTGCCGTGGAAGTCCGCCGGCGTGGCCACCATCGCCACGCCGGCGTCGCCGTCGGGCACGTCGACGATGCCGCCGGCGGCGTGGAACTGCTCGTCGGCGACCACGTCCTCGAGCGTGTTGACCGGGGACCAGAAGAAATCCGGTTCGGCGGCGAAGGCTTGCGCCCATTCGTCGAGCGGGCGGGTCGCGAAGATCTGGTCGAGCGCGGTGATGAGCGCCACCGCGTTCTGGGCGCGGGCCCGGGCGTCGCCGAACCGCGGATCGGTCAGCCACTCCGGACGGCCCACGGCGCGGCACAGCGCGGGCCAGTGCCGGTCGGCCTCGAGTCCGACGATCCAGAACCGGCGCCCGTCTCCGGCGGTGTAGTTGTTCATGCACGGGTTGCCCATCGATTCGCGCTGCCCGATGGCGATCTGCTGGCCGGTCAGCAGGTAGGTGTTCAGGTCGAAGCTCACGGTGTAGGCACCCTGCCGGTACAGGGACGTGCTCACCAGCTGACCGGTCCCGGTGCGTTCGCGGGCGATCAGGGCCGCGCAGATGGCCGCGGTCAGGGTCATGCCGGCCGAGTGGTCGCCCATGCCGCCGCGCTGGAACGGGGGCGTGTCACCGGGCCGGGTGAGCAGGTGCGCCAGCCCGGCGCGGGACCAGAACGCGGCGACGTCGTAGGCGGCGCGGTCGGCGTCGGGCCCGCTCTCGCCGTAGCCGGTGATCAGGCCGTAGACGAGCCGGGCGTTGCGGGCCGACACCGACTCGTAGTCCAGGCCCAGCCTCTGCAGCGCACCGGGGCGCACGTTCGTCACGAAAACGTCGGCGCCGGCGAGCAACTCGAAGGCGGTGTCGCGGCCCGCCGCGGTGGTCAGGTCGAGCACGATGCTGCGCTTGGAGCGGTTGTCCATCTCGAACGGCGGGTTGACCCCGAGGTCGCAGCCCAGCATCCGGCCGAACATGCGGCCCGGGTCGCCGGCCGGCGGCTCGATCTTGACGACGTCGGCGCCCCAGTCGGCCAGGATGGCCCCGGCGGCCGGGCCGGCCACCCAGACCCCGAGCTCGACGACTTTGATGCCCTCCACCGGTCCGGCCATGGGTAAGTTCCTACTCCGCGGTGCTGATGCCCGCCGGTGGCGGGTCCCCGGGCCACGCCTGCCGGGCGCCCGTCGCGGGCCTCAGGCGACCGGCACCTGCTGTGGGCCCGCCGCCA
>Ga0078972_1003333_pt1 | contig 48541 bp, 32 predicted proteins | sample YelNatPaOPGAMG01_FD_67568 | JGI IMG/M metagenome (GOLD analysis project Ga0078972, IMG submission 67568) | Hot spring thermophilic microbial communities from Obsidian Pool, Yellowstone National Park, USA - OP-RAMG-01 (SPADES assembly) (version 2) | ecosystem: Environmental > Aquatic > Thermal... | reverse complement strand
AAAATTTACTCATAAATTTAAGGAGGGTGAGTTAAGCGACTATAAATAATTCCCAAAGCAAAAAAATCAGCAATTAAATGAGAACCTCCTAAAGAAACAAAAGGTAAAGCAATCCCAATAATTGGCAAAATCCCAGTATTCATTCCAATATTTATTGTTGTTTCAATTAAAATTTTTAAAGCAAAACCAATAGTAAAAAGTTTGGAAAAATTGTCGTCAAAAACATTAGCTAAATAAACCAACCGATTAATAAAAATTAAAAAAGAAATTAAAAGAATAGAAATTCCAATAAGACCCAATTCCTCTGCTAAGGCCGCAAAAATAAAATCGGTTTTCGCCAATGGTAAAAATCTTAAATGAGTTTGGGTCCCCCAACCTAAACCTTTACCAAAAATTTTCCCAGAACCGATTGCAATTAAAGCTTGTTCCCGGTTATAACCAATTCCTAAGGGATCATAATTTGGATTTAAAAAATTAATAATTCTATTTCGTTGATAATCTTTTAAAACAAAATTCCAAACTAATAAAGAGGTTAAAATAAAAATTCCAATTAAAAAGAAAACTTGATTTGCTCTAATGCCCCCAATTAATATCAAAAAAAACCAAATTCCTAAAAGGACCAATGCCCCTCCTAAATCTGGCTGCATTATTAATAAAAGGGTTGGCAAACCAACAAAAATAGCGGTTTTAAATAAATTTCTAAATTGCCAGAGTTCTAAATGCTTTGAGGCTAAAAAATTCGCTAAAATTAATATCAAAATAATTTTCGTAATTTCTACTGGTTGAAAATGAAAAAATCCTAAATTAAACCAACCAGCGCTTCCTTTAATCCTGGTGCCAAAAATCAAAACTAAAATTAAAAGAAATAAAGAAAAGAAATAAAGAAAAACTATAAATGGTTGGCTAAAAATTCGCCAATCAATATTTCTAAAAAAGAAAAATACAAAAAAGCCAATGAGAAAAAATAGCAATTGTTTTTTTAAAGAAGAAAAGCGCGGAGTTTCGCTATAAGATAAACTTAATAAAATTAATAATCCTAAAACAATAATTATAAAAAGGGATAGAAATAAAAGAAAATCCTTTTTAAACATAAAAAATTATTTTGTCACAAAAATATTATCCTTATCTAAAATATTGACATTAATTGATTCCTCGCAAATTGATAATCCTGGTGGCATTGGTTTTTGCCACTGAATAAGAAAAGAATTTGCTTTTCCATAATAAATTCTATCTAAATAAGTAATTCCAACAACTGCCGGCTTTTTGTTTTTATCACACAAAACAACCGCTACCTGCGCTTGTTTAAAATTAAAAGGTGTAGTGTTATAAATATCACCTTTAACTCTTAAACTTGCTTCATAAGATTCAAAATAATCTTCGGGTAAAACTGGAGTAGTTTCTGCTGGTTTTGAAAAGAGTTCATTAAGTTTTTCTCTGGTGGGACCATCAACAATGCCAGTAGGTTCTAAATCATATTTTTTTTGAAATTCTTTTAAGGCTTTCTCAGTTGCTTTGTCAAAAGAACCGGAGATATTTCCTTTTGGATGTTCAGTTGAATCAATCATTAAAGCTCTTTGAAGATTAGTTACTTCTATCCCTTGAGAGCCTAATTTTAAAGTTTTTGTAAAATTATAAGAAAATGGTTCTAGTTCAGAAGGACCGTAAAGTTCGTTTAATTTTGCCCGAGTTTGGGGACCTACTTCGCCGGTTGTTCTTATTCCATATTTCTTTTGAAATCTTTTAACAGCGGCCTCAGTGGCTTTATCATAAACCCCAGTTATTTTCCCTTCAGGATAAATTTCCGGATCCTGGGACAAAACTTTTTGTAAATTAAAAACTTCAGGATCTTTGCTATTTAAAGTTAGAGTTTTGGTAAAAACATAGACATTGAATTCCTGCTCTTTTGGTTTTTGAGGATAAATTACTCTTAAATTAGAAAAAGAAAAGGGGTCGCTGGCTGTTAAATTAATTCCTTCAGGTACTTTCTCCCATAAAATACCTTCTTTTATAATCTCTACTTCTACTTTTAATGGAGTAAAGGTAGTGGGAACTTGAGGAAGAACTATTAATTTTGAACTCATTGGCAAAACAAAATCAGTCTTTGGACCAATCGTTTGAGTTTGGTTATTTTCTCCTGTTAAAATTATGTTATAAGAAAAATTTTTTGCTCCCCAAACAAGATCTTTATTTAAAACTTTAAAAACAATATCAATTTTATTAGAATCACCTAAAATAAAATAAGGAGAACCATTGATAGCTAAAGGTGGATTATTTTTTAATTCGCAAGGAACACAAGGACCACCGCAATCAATCCCCTCTTCTTTTTGATTTTTTTTATTATCAAAACAAGTTGGTGGGGGTTTATGTTTTAAATAAATTAACTCGCCCACTGAAAGGATGATGAGGCCGAAAATTAAAGCAATAACTATTTGTTTAAAAACCCGCCGTTCCATCAAAATAATTATAGCATAAAAAGATAGAAAGTGAAAATTGACTATTTTATCTATTATTAAGATTTACTATTAATTGGAATTAATAAATTTTATTAAGAAGTTTAGTTAATTTTCAATTTTCAATTTACAATTTTCAATCAATTTTCAATGATTCAATTTTCAATTAAATGAATTACTTTTGACTTGTAATTTTGACTTTCTTGCCCCTCATCCCCCACCTTTTAAAAAAAGATGGGGGGTGGGGGTGAAAATTTTAACTTTTGACTTTCTATTTATGAGATTGCTTTCCCCCATCCCCCACCTTTTAAAAAAAGATGGGGGGTGGGGGGCTTCGCCCCTCACTTGGAAAGATTAAGATGCGAAGCATCCCAAAGAATCCTCTCTGAATCCTCTCTTTTAATGATAATTTTTAAATAAAAGATTTTTTATTCCCTGAAAATGTAAAGAAATGATTTAAGAAGATTTAAAGCTTTCCAAGTGAGGGGCTTCGCTTTCCCCTTGGGCTCTTTACTAAATAATCAAGTTAAATCTTAAAAAATAAAAAGGGCCCGCAAAACCTACTTTCCCCATAAAGAGTATCATCGGCGCTAAGGACTTTCACTTCCGAGTTCGGAATGGGATCGGGTGGAGCATCCTTAGCTAAATCACGGGCCCTTCTTTTTTAAAAAATACTTTATTAATTTTATTTTAATAAGAGATTTGTCTTCTCATTAAAGATGGAAAAGTGGTCTTCGGTAATTTAGTACTCCTCGGCTTAATCCGTTACCGGACTTCCACCTAGAGCCTATCAACCTCATAGTCTTTGAGGCACCTATCTCTGGGTTAAACCCAGACACGATACCTAATCTTGGGGTAGGCTTCGCGCTTAGATGCTTTCAGCGCTTATCCCTTCCGAACATAGCTACCCGGCAATGCCCTTGGCAGGACAACCGGCACACCAGAGGTTCGTCCAGCCTAGTCCTCTCGTACTAAGGCCAGCTCCCCTCAAGTATCGAACGCCCACAGCAGATAGAGACCGACCTGTCTCACGCATATTGTTCATAAATTACTTTATGTATGGACTATACCATCATCCTGATTAATGGAATCAGGAGGTTAACGTGTTAGAGGGTAGAAAAATTCTAGCCCTCTCTCCTCGGTATCAATTTTAATTCTACCGAAGAAGTCTCTAAGGGGTCATACAAAATTCAATTTTGAATTTCGATTTTTGAATTTTGAATTTTTGTAGACTTCCCTAGGTATTATCCTATCACACGACAGGTTACTATGCAATTATGTGACAGGATTCCACCTATATGAGTTAACTTTTTCCATAGAAGATTACTCTTCTAGGCCGCCAAATTGACGGTCTGAACCCAGCTCGCGTATCCTTTTAATTGGCGAACAGCCAAACCCTTGGCACCTTCTCCAGCGCCAGGATAGGATGAGCCGACCACTATTTTCTATTATTACTAATAGCGCAGACTATACCTTTATCTAGATAATTTATTCTAGATACCAACGTTTTATAGTATACATATTTTGTATACTATCTTCGTCTCGCTTTTTGGCCACGATGCGAGACTCCAGTCGTTACGGGGTTGCGAAATCCTATTTTGTACATCATCGAAGGGATGACATATGGCCGAATAATCTTTATTAATTTTTTTGTTGCTTCTTGGTTAAAATACATTCGATACCCTTTATCTCGATCACGATAATAATTTGCTTTAATATCAAAACAATCTCTCAAACATTTCTGTAAAATTTTTATTTCTGGCAGAGAAAAGGAATAAGTACTTATATCAATTCTGTGTGTGGAAAACGAACCGTCATCCATAATCCATACAGCTAATACTAATGGAGTAATTTCCTTTTTAATTTCTAATGTAATAATTTTCCTCCCATTCCTATTTCCGTTTCCTTTGTAAAATTTGCGATATATTTCTGTCAAAAAAGGATGCCTTATCGTTCTAAACCACCATGATTTTTCGTATCTTCGACCATTTTTATCATATCTATAACTTATTTTAGGCTCGGTAAATACAAATGGTTTTAGTATTTGATATTTCCATTCCACATATTCCTTTTGGGCTAATCCATGTTCTACTTTAAAATTAGCATTTGTAGCACCTTTACCTAAACGCATTGTTCCATCACCAAGAAGAGAGCCTATAATTAGTCTTCTTTGCTTTAGGTTTAACTTTAGAGATTTTTTAATTGGAATCCATTTTTTCTGCCAGTATTTGTTTTCGCAACTTCCCACGGTGTTAACCATATATATTAACCATATATAAATTATATCATATTTGCTGGGCTTTATATATGGCTTTCTCCGTTATGAGTTGGTTTATTTCCTCGACAATCGGCTAATTTATCGAGGTGCCGAGCGGAGCCGTCGATTTGGACTTTCGGGCTCCACCAGCCTGTTATCCCTAGGGTAACTTTTGTCCAGTGTCTTTGCGCCTCCTACAACGACGCATCGGGTCACTAAGCTCTGCTTTCGCAATAGCGCGGGATGTCTCCCTTGCTATAAAGCTGGCTTATGCCTTTGCACTACCTCCGCCGTTTCCATTGGCGGATAGCCAACCTTAATAGATTCCTCCGTTACCTTTTAGGAGGATCGCGCCCCACGAAAACTGCCCATCAAGCACTGTCCCCTAAAGTTTTTGCCTTTAAGGTTAGATAATATTTTTAAGAAGATGGGTGTTTCATTGGCGGCTCCACCCCAACCGAAATCAGGGCTTCAAAGCCTCCCCACTACGCTACGCATCTTAAAAATAAAATCAATACCAGACTGCAGTAAAGCTCCTAGGGTCTTTTCGTCTTGCTGCGGGTACCCAGCGTCTTCGCTGGACTCGCATTTTCACCGGGCTCCTCGTTGAGACAGTTCCCCAGTCGTTATACCTTTCATGCGCGTCAGAACTTCACATTATCCATTATTTCTAATGGTGTAGACTATATCTTCACCTTAAAGATTTTAATATTTCTTTTAGAGAATATTTTCTTTTTCCACTCGGATTCATTTTAAAAGCTATTTTTATTATCCTTCTAAACCCTTTCGTAGATAAATGCTCTCTTTTCTTCATTAAAAAACAGATTTGTCGAAAGCTCTCGAACTCTTTCTTTTTTTTCGAAATCAAGGGATATTTATTAAAAAATGGAATTACTTTATTTATCAAATCATTTAAACTCCTAATTTCATATTTCAATGTCTTATCCGAATAATCTCTTCTCAAGAAACCACAATCAAATATATCCTTCATTAAATAAAGTATTTGTGCTCTATCTTCGTTCTGGCTTACTGAGAAACTAGGTTTAGTTTCCCAACCTATTTTTATCTTTTTTCTTTTAGAAAAAGAGACGCTAAAACAACCTTCCCCATCAATATAACCAGAAATATATCCAAAGATATATAATGATCTAAATCTTAAATCTTTAAGGGTCGGCATATGATAGATTTATTTATATTTATTATATTATATCAAATAAATCTATCTCTGCCACCAATAGCTATTGGTGACATCAGTCGTTACGGGGTCACTCCATTAAAGGAAGGACTTCCCACGGTATTATCCTTTATTCATCACACTATCCTTGCTATATAGTGCTCCTAAGAGGACTTTACCGTTATAAGCCGAATTTCCCTCAGTATCACTACTGAGACAGGCAACTTTCTTACCTGACAAGGAACTGCGCTCAATTATGTTACTAATTCTTCTAGAAAATTAATCTAGAAGCAATAGGATAAACATTTCTGTTTATCTCTGCATATCGCTATGCAGTTCGGACTATATCTTTCCCTTCCTTTTGAAAAAAAGGAAGGGATTCGGCGTATTAGTCTCTGAGGATACTTAAAATCGCTGTTTTTTATGATTCATTTTACTAATCAAATTAAGAATTTCCTTTCTTCCTTGAGTAGTTAAATGTTCTTTTTTTATCATTAATTTTATAACTTTTTTGAAAATCAAAAAATCATTCTTTTTATGGGTTTGAAGTTGGTATTTCTTGAAAAACGGAATTATTTTTTTGTCTAAATCATCTAAAGATCTTACACAATAACGATATAAGTTTTCATTATGATTATCGTGTCGTCGATTGATAAAAATATTCCCGCAACCAAAAAATGCTTTAACTTTTTTTAGCGCTGCTAAACTTTTTTCTCCTTGCGTTATTACAAATTCAGGAAAAATTTGTTTTCCAAATTTAGTAGTTTTATTCTTAATCACGGCAATTGAAAAACAACCTTCTCCATCAGTAAAACCCACTATCCACCAAGCGATTTTAAGTCTTTCCTGCTGGTTGTCTGCACCAATAACGTTTTTACTTGGTATCTTATGACTCATATTTCTATGGTCATATTATACCATAGTAGTTTTGGATACACCAGATTTTCCAGCATATAGCCGAATTTTACTAAGGCTAGCACTTTCTAACCTTAGAACCGTTATAGTTACGGCTGTCATTGACCAGGGCTTAACTCAGTCAGCCAACTGATAAAATCAATTGACCGCCAAGCTTAACCTTCTGGCATCGGACAGGCATCAGCCCCTATACATCCCCTTACGGGTTCGCAGGGACCTGTGTTTTTGGTAAACAGTCGCCAGGGAAACTTTCGCTGCGCCCAGCCCTTTTGGACAATAACAACGTTTTATAAGTTAAATTAATGTAGGAAAAACATCAATCAACTAATAAAACGCGATCATTGTCCAAAAGAGCTGGGAGGGCTTATCCCGAAGTTACGCCCGCTTTTTTGCCGAGTTCCTTAACGAGGAATCACCCGTTCCCCTGAGGCTCCTCGCCTCATCCACCTGTGTCGGATTACGGTACGGATTCTGTTTTGATAATCTTAGAAGTTTTTCTCGGAAGGCTCTTCGATTAAATTGGTTTAGTAAAACTAAACCTTTTCTCTAATTCGAGACTTGCTATTTAAAGCAGTATTCGGGTTTTGCCTCGAATACATCTCTATGATCGAGAACGTCAATCCATTAAGACGCTTAATCTTATTTCCTTCGTCACTCCTTCGATCAAAACAGAAGGGTCGGAATATTAACCGACTATCCATTAGCTACGGCTTTCGCCATTGCCTTAGGGCCGCCTAACCCTTGGCTGACTTTCATTGCCAAGGAAACCTTGGATTTTCGGGGGTCCGAGTTCTCATCGGACTTTTAGGTTACTCATGCCGGCATTCTCACTTCCCTAAACTCCACCTGGGCTCGCGCCACAAGCTTCAACGCTTAGGAAACGCTCCCCTACCCCCCCTCCTTTTATAAAAAGGAAGGAGCCGCGTCTTCGGTAATTGGTTTTAGTCCTGATAAATTTTCGGCGCGATTCACCACCTCAGTTATAAAAACTGAGTTCAGATAGTGAGTTGTTACACACTCTTTAAAGGATGGCTACCTCTGAGCCAACCTCCTAGCTGTCTATGGCAAATCACCACCTTGAGACAACACTTAACCAATATTTAGGGACCTTAGACGGCGATCCGGATTCTTTGCCTCTTGACCACGGAGCTTCGCCCCCGTAGTCTGACTAGCCTCTTTTAACCTTAATGGTATTCGGAGTTTGATTGGTGTGCTGAGCTTTCGCCCTGTACACACCATCCAGTGCTCTACCCCCATAAGGATAAAGAGACCGCTAGCCCTAGAGCTATTTCGGGGAGAACCAGCTATTCCCAGACACGGTTAGCTTTTCACTCCTTACCACAGCTCATTCCAGAGTTTTGAACGGCTCACGGATTCGGGCCTCCTCCCGATTTTCATCGGGATTCACCCTGGCCATGGTAAGCTCGTCTGGCTTCGGGTCTTATATCTACCACTCTGAGAATTTTGGTTCATCACTCTAGAAACATGATGAACCAAAAAACTCAATACGCGCTTTTCACACTCGGTTTCCCTTCAACTTCTCCGCTCTCGCGGATTAATTTAAAGCAGTAGATATAAACTCGCCGGCTCATTCTTCAATAGGCACACTATCACCCCCACCTTTCGTTTGAAAGGTGGGGGCTCTAGTTCCTTGTAGGCAAAATGGTTTCAGGTTCTATTTCACTCCCCTCACCGGGGTTCTTTTCACCTTTCCCTCACGGTACTAGTGCACTATCGGTCACAGTGAGTATTTAGCCTTTCCGGAGTAGTCCCGGAACCTTCCTTCAAGGCTCTGAATCCTCGAAGTACTCAAGAAAAATGCTAAAGGAAAATAAAAATTATGTTTACGGGGCTTTCACCCTCTTTGGCTTATCTTTCCAGATAATTCGACTTCTTTTTATTTTCCTTTTGAGTTTTCACTCAGGCATTTTTCTTTTAACCCTCTTTAAATAATTTTAAAAAAATTATTTAAAGAGTTTGGGCTTTTCCCTTTTCGCTCGCCGCTACTCAGGGAATCACAAAACTTTTTTCCTCTTTTCTCAAGAATTAAAAGAGGAAAAAAGTTATTATTGTTTTCTTTTCCTCTGGGTACTGAGATGTTTCACTTCCCCAGGTATGCCACCGTGCTCTGCACGGAAACTCTAAACTCTAATATCTAAATCCTAAACAAATCTAAAATTCAAATTTTCTAATGTTCTAAATTCTAAATGTGTTTTAAATTTTGGATTTTGAGAATTTGAATTTGTTTAGAAATTGGGATTTCGGATTTAGGATTTCCGTGCAAAGCACGGCTTGCCGTGGTTTGCACGGCAGGGTTTCCCCATTCGGAAATCCTCGGATCAAAGGTTGCTACGCACCTCCCCGAGGCTTATCGGAGCTACGCACCGTCCTTCATCGCCTCACTGTGCCAAGGCATCCACCATTTGCCCTTATTTCCACTTTTCCATCTTTAATGAAAAGACAAATTAAAGATGGTTCAATTTTCAAAGTTCTGTCGTTTCTTCTCTTTTCAAATTTTTAACTATTTTTTTTCAACTTAAAACGCTACCAGAAGTGGTAGCGTTTTTAAAAAACCAATGAGATTGCTACTCACTTCTTTTTTTTAGCTTTTCTTAAAGAAATTATCATCATTTTAATCCTTGATTTATCTAACCCTTAATTATACTCCCCTTTTTTAAAAAGTCAAGCCCCTCACTTGAAATGGATTAATTTTATTAAAAGCTTTTTAAAAATAACATCAGTTAGTAGAAAAAATTTTTTCTAAGAGTTTATAACATTTACTTGCAAATTCATTAGATGAATTTGCTTATCCATTTCAAGTGAGGGGTCAAGCCCCTCACTTGAAATGGATTGACCCTTATTTCTACTTTTACAATCTTTTAAAAAGGGGTTCTACTTTTTTATTTTTTATTAATTCTTCTATCTTTAAACTAGTATCGGGCAAAAAAGGATAAATTAAATCTTTAATTTTTTCTAAAGAAATTAAAAGATTAGAGATTTGCTTTTTAAATCCGTCTTTACTTTTTTTATCCTCTTTATTTATTAGTTCCCAAGTTCTTTTTTGGGTTAAATATAGATTACAATAATCAATCAATTTAAAAACTTCTTTTAGGGCTTCATAAATTTTATATTTTTCCATTAACTTTAAATAATTTTTTTCTGTTTCTTTTAAAATTTTCTTAAAATCTCTTGATGGCTTTTGATTTATTTCAACTTCTTTTTTATTTTTCAAAGTCAAAACTCTTGAAACTAAATTACCTAAATTATTAGCTAAATCAGCATTATACTTTTCTTTAAACTGACTCTCTTTAATATCTCCTCCATCAGCTATTGGAAACTGAGATAAAATTAAATACCTCGTTCCTTCTTTGCCATAAACTTTGACTAACTCATTCGGATCAATAACATTTTTTAAAGTTTTACTCATTTTTTGACCGTTAATAGTAAAAAAACCATGAATCAATTCTTCATCTGGTAACTTTACTTTTAAGGCTTTTAAAATCGCTGGCCAGTAAACAGTATGGAATTTTAAAATGTCTTTTCCTAAAATATGTAAAACATAACTTTTATTCCACCATTTATTAAAATTATTTTTATTTTTATAAAAACCAATAGCAGAAATATAATTTATTAAAGCATCAACCCAAACATAAATTACTTGATCTTTATCAAAAGGAACTTCAATCCCCCACCTGATCCTTTCTTTTAAGCGCGTCGTTGAAAAATCTGATAAATTTTGTTTTATTAATCCCAAAGTTTCTTTTAGAGCAAATTCAGGAGTGATTTTTAATTTGCCTTTTTTAATTTCTTTCTCAATAACTTTTAAATATTTCTCTAATTTAAAAAAATAATTTTTTTCAGAAACTTTTATCGGCGGCTTTAAATGAAATGGGCACAAACCATCTTTTAAATCTTTCTCTAAAATAAAATTTTCACAACCTATACAATATAGTCCTTCATATTCTTTCTCATATAATTCTTCTCTTTCTTTCAAAAGATTAAAAATATATTGAACTGTTTCTATATGAGCTTTATCGGTAGTTCTAATAAAATAATCATATTCTATTCCTAAATTTTCCCACGATTTTTTAAATAGAAAACTATTTTCATCGCATAATTCTTGAGGTGTTTTCTTTAAATTTTTGGCTGACTCATATATTTTTAAACCATGTTCATCAGTGCCTGTTAAAAAGAAAACTTCTTTCCCTCTCTTTCTAAAAAAACGGGTCAATACATCGGCAACTAAAGTTGTAAAGGCATGACCAAGATGAGGCTTATCATTAACATAATAAATAGGGGTTGTAATTAAAATTCTTTTACTTTTCATGTTTTTATGTTTTTTTATTTATTATATTCTATTTTTATTTTAAATAAAAGATTTAAATCCTATTTAAAAAGAGCCGCTTGAGGCGGCTCTTTTAAAAATCTTTCTTTAATCTATTTTTCTAACTCTTCTTTAAACTTTCTTAACATTTCCTGAGCTAATTCTTTGCCGCCCAAACCAAAAGCTAAACCACCAGCCAAAGCTAACATTGCCACAATTCCTGTAAACAAAGTGTTAATAATGTAAGTGGCAACTTGTAACTGAGAAAGAGCTGCTAACAATCCAAAAATATAGAAAGCCCAGCGAGACAGAGCCGCTAAAAATCCTTGAAACTTCAAACCTGAACCAGAAACTGAAGCTTTAACAAATCTTGCAAAATATTCTCCTAAAACAATGGCAGCAAGCATTATCAAAACCGCCACAATTAATCGAGGCAAGAAATTCACGACGCTTCTTAAAAATTCACCAACGGCTGTTAATCCCCAAATGTTACAAGCTGCTACCAGAAAAGACAAAACTATTAACCACTTTACTAGTTGCCCAAGGAAATAACCAGAATTTAAGCTAATGTTAGCCCTGTCAGTAAATTCTTTAACCCCGGCTTTTTCTAAAGCTTTATCTAATTTAATCATTTCAATAATTTTCTCGATTAACTGGGCAACGCCATTTCCAATGACCACCCCTACTAAGAAGATAACGAGTCCTCCTATTAAAGTGGGGATAAAGTTAATAAAACCTTGCCATAAGCCAACTAAAGCATCATAGCTGGCTTGGGCTAATGATTGTAATAACATAGTTTTTTATTATTTTTTATTATTTAATTTTAAAATTTTATTTTTATCGACCCTTTTTAATATTATAGCACAAAAATTGATGTCAAACAAAAAGTATAAAGTTTAAAAGATTAGTTAGGGAGGGGGTTCCCCTCACTTGAAAAGCTTTAAATCTCTTTAAATAGTTTCTTTCCATTTCCAGAAGAAAAGAAATTCTTCATAAGTAAAGTTATCTTTTAAAAGAAAGGATTTATTTTAATACTTAGATTATTTCATTAATAGTAAAGGAATTTTTAGTGAAAGCTAATCTTTCTAAGTAAGAGACTCCGTTTCCTAAGCTTTTCAAGTGAGGGGCTTGACCCCTCACTTGAAAAAGATAAATTTATTTCATAAATCAAAGAATTCTTCTTATTGAGGAAATAATAAACTGATTGTTTTAATATTAATCGCTTAATGATATTTTGGCGATAGCCAATCTTTTTCAAGTGAGGGGGTGGACCGGATGGGAGTCGAACCCACAACCTTCGGTATGCAACACCGACGCTCTAGCCAATTGAGCTACCGGCCCCTCATTTGGAATGGATTGATTTTATCAAAGAATCTTTTAAAATCAACATTAGTGAGTAGAGTAAAATTTTTTCTAAGAGTTTATAATATTTACTTAAAAATTCATTTAATGAATTTGCTTATCCATTTCAAGTGAGGGGCTACTGGCCTTTTTGATAGTGGGCAATGGAGGGGTTTCACCCCCACACCAATCTTACAACTTTTTAAGAGATTTAGAATGAACTTGGGATTAATAACTATTTATCAAAGAGCAAGCCCTAAGCGAATAGCTTGTCCCCTACCTTTTTAAAAAGGTAGGGGATGGCTTATTCAGCCAGGGCTTGCGTTACTAATTAAATCGTAAGATTGGTGTGGGGGCAAACCTCCGACCTCCATTTTATCAGAATGGCGTTCTACTTCACCCCGCCACATTTTTAAATTTATGTGGGCAATGGAGGGATCGAACCTCCGACCTCCATTTTATCAGAATGGCGTTCTACCACTGAACTAATTGCCCAACAATGTGGCGGGGCAAGCTGAACTAATTGCCCGACAATGTGGCGGGGCAAGCTGAACTACCTGCCCAAAATTTTAGGGCGGGATCAGAGACGCGCCCTTCCCGGGTAAATCTATTTTTATTAAAAATATTAATGTATTTACCCGCTGAAAGCAAAGACTTTTGCTTTCAGCCCACTGAGCTACGCGCGCACTTTGAAAATTTGCAACCGACACGCCCTGCCTGCCACTAGGCAGTTTTACTACTAAACTAGTCGCCTGGCTGTTGAGTTTTTATCTTTTCTAATAAGTTCTTTGCTTTTTCAATTTCTAAATAATTTTTGTTTTTTTCAATAGTTTTGGGTTTTAAAAGTAAATTAATATTTTTTATTAAAAAAGTCAACCCAAAAACGATAAAAATAACTAAAATAACCAGCGAAATAATAACTATTAAAATTAAAAATAAATTATATCTAGTTGTTTGTTTTGAGGTATTTTTTGCCATATTTATCTTAAATATACTTTTCCCACTATTTTAATCTCATAACTTGGGGGAATAGTTTGAGTAATTATTTCGTTTCCTTTTTTTGTTTTTGAAACACTCCCTTCTTTTGTCTGATTTATTTCTACTTTATCAAATCTCAAACTAAAATATTTTTGAGAAATTTCTTCTAACCATTTTATCAAATTATCTAAACGACCACTAATTGTTAGATTAAAAGTGTAATGTTTGGGCTCACTCGTTGTCTCCTGATTTAAAGTGCCGAAACGAAAATTAAAATCAAGATTATACTTTAAAGCAATTGATTTGAGTTGAGCTTCTAAATTTACTACCTCTGTTTCACTTAAAAGAATCTCTTTTAATTTTAAAAAATAGGGATCGGCTTCTTTAATTTCGCTTTCAAGTTTTTGAATTCTTTCCATCATTTGTTGCCTTCTTAATAGCTCTGATTTATCCTCTTCTATTTTTTTATTCCTTTTTAAAATGTCAAATCTCAAGTAAAAAAACATAAAAAGTAGTAAAATTACTATTAGTAGCCCAATCCCAAAAATAAATAAAATTCTTTTCTGAAAATAATTAAGCTTTCTTTTAGCCATTTTAATAAGCTTTCTAGCCTTTTAAGTTTAATTTATTATAGCAAATAGTTCTTTTCTTGCCAAATATAAAAATTTTTTTAATAATAAAGATATGGACCCCACCGAAGAAAAAATCTATTTAAATGGCTTAAATCTTTTATACTGGAAATCCTATCCAAAGTTTTTTTCTTTTATTAAAAGTCTTCAAGAAAAAAACAAAAACTTCTCTTTTAAAGAGATTTTTAAAAATTTAGAAAATAAAGAAAAAAGTAAAATTGATTTGGAAAAAGAGTGGTTAAAACTTCAAAAAGAAAAAATAGATTTAATTCCTTTAAATAGTCCATCTTTTCCTTCTCTTTTAAAAGAAACTTCTTATCCTCCTTTGGGAATTTATCTTAAAGGAACAATCCCAAAAGATTCTTTAAGTTTAGCAGTGGTCGGCACTAGAAAATGTACTCTTTATGGAAAAACAGTCACAGAAAAAATTGTTAAAGAATTAGTTTATTATGGCTTTACGATTGTGAGTGGCTTAGCTTATGGGATAGATACTTATGCTCATAAAACTACCTTAGAAAACCAAGGAAAGACAATTGCTGTTTTGGCTTCGGGTTTAAACAAAATTACGCCAGTCATAAATAGAAAATTAGCTTTTAAAATAATTGAAAATGGCGCTTTAATAAGTGAGTATCCTCTTAATGCTCCTTCTTTAAAATCTAATTTTCCTTTAAGAAATAGAATTATTAGCGGTTTAAGCTTAGGGACTTTAGTAATTGAGGCAAATGAAAAAAGCGGCGCTTTAATTACTGCTAATTTTGCTTTAGAGCAAAATCGAGAGGTTTTCGCTATTCCTGGTTCTATTTTTAACAAAGCTTCAGTTGGGACTAATAACCTAATTAAAAAAGGAGCAAAATTAGTGAATTCTATCGAAGATATTTTAGAAGAATTAAGAATAGATTACTCTAAAATTAAAAATAATTTTCTTTTTAAAGATAATTTATTAAGCGAAAAAGAAAAAGCAATTTATGAGATTTTAAAAGAAGAAGAGTTAACTTCTCTTGACAAAATTTTAGAAATCACTAATCTTAAACCAAATGAGGCAATGATTTCTTTAACTGAACTTGAACTTAAGGGATTGATTAAAGAGATCTCGCCCCAAAAATATATAAGAATAAAATAGATTATGAATTTGGTTATTGTTGAATCGCCAACAAAAGCAAAAACAATCTCTAATTTTTTAAAAGGGAATTTTAAAGTTGTTTCTTCAAAAGGTCATATTAGGGATTTACCGAAATCTAAATTAGGAATAGATATCGAAAATGATTTTACTCCTCATTATATTATTCCTTTAAAAGCGAAAAAATTGGTCAATCAATTAAAAAAAGAAGCGTCAAAAGCAAATAAAATCATTTTAGCGACTGATGAAGACCGCGAAGGAGAGGCAATTGCCTGGCATTTAATTGAGGCTCTTTCTTTAAAGGATAAACCCTATGAACGAATTGTTTTTCATGAGATTACCAAATCAGCAATTGAAGAAGCTTTAAAAAACCCTCGAAAGATAGATACTAATTTAGTTAAGGCGCAACAAACAAGAAGGATTTTAGATAGATTAGTTGGCTACGAACTTTCTCCTTTTTTGTGGAAAAAATTATTCAAGGGGCTTTCTGCTGGAAGGGTCCAGTCACCAGCTTTAAGATTAATTGTTGAAAGAGAAAAAGAAAGACAGGCTTTTAAACCAGAAGAATTTTTTACTCTCGAAGCCCTTTTTTATAGAGATAAAAAAGAAGAAAGTTTTAAAGCACGACTTTTTAAAATTAATGATAAAACTCTTTCAAAAACAGAAATTAAATCAAAAAACCAAGGAGAAGCAATAAAAAAAGATATTGATAAAAATGAAGGAACAGTTTTAGATATCAAAAAAGAGGTTTACAAAAAAAATCCTCTTCCTCCTTTTATTACTTCTACTTTAGAGCAAACTGCTTTTCAAATTTTCCGCTATCCGGCAAAAAAGACAATGCAGATTGCCCAAGCTTTATATGAAGGAAAAACTATTGGCAAAGAAAGTGTTGGCTTAATTACTTATATGCGAACCGACTCTTACCATATTTCAGAATTAGCTTTAAAAAATTGCCATCAATTTATTCATCAAAACTTTGATAAAAAATATTGGTTAGATAAATTTAGAATTTTTAAATATAAATCAAAATTAGCCCAAGAAGCGCACGAAGCCATTAGACCGACTAATATTAATCTTACACCTTTAGAAGTAAAACCATATTTATCTAAAGAAGAATATAATCTTTATAAACTTATTTACGATCGTTTTCTTGCATCGCAGTTAAAAGAAGCAGAAATAGAAAAAGTAACTATTTTAATAGAGGTAAAAGGCAAAAAAGATTCTTATCTTTTTAAAGGAGCCTTTTCTAAAATCCTTTTTGATGGTTTTTTAAAAATTTATCCTTATTTGGCATTTAAAGAAATAGAAAATAATATCCCTTCCCTTTCTCTAAAAGATAAATTACTAATAAAAGAAATTATTTTAAAACAACATTATAGTGAGCCACCTCCTCGCTTTAATGACGCTTCTTTAATTAAAACATTGGAAAATTATGGGATTGGCAGACCGTCTACCTATGCGCCAATTATTAATGTTTTACTTGAAAGAGGTTATGTAAAAAGAGATGAAAACAAAGCCTTAATGCCAACAGAAATAGGAATTTTAGTAAATGATTTACTAGTGAATCATTTTCCTCAAATTGTTGATTTTAATTTCACTTCCTTTTTAGAAGAACAATTAGATAAAATTGCTTTAGGAATAACTCCTTGGTTAGAGGTCACAAAAAATTTCTATTTTCCCTTTAAGGAAAATTTAGAAAAAAAATATAAAGAAGTTTCAAAAGAAGATTTATTGCCAAAAGAAAAAACTAATGAGAAATGTCCTTTATGCGGTAGTGAGCTGGTAGTAAAATACGGTAAATATGGAAAGTTTCTTGCTTGTTCTAATTGGCCAAAATGTAGTTATAGCAAATCTTTAAATAATAATGAGGAATTAGATATTTTGTGTCCTTTGTGCCAAAAAGGTAAAGTGGTAGTAAAAAGAAACAAAAAAGGACAACTATTTTACGCCTGCTCCCGCTATCCGGATTGTAATTTTGTTTCCTCTTATAAACCTTTAAATGAAAAATGTCCCTTATGTGGTAGTTATCTTGTAGAAACAAAAACAAAAATTAAATGTTCTAATAAAAAATGCGCCTATGAACGGCCAAAAGAACAAAATTAAAAATCAAATTATTGAAAATATAAATAGGTTTATTCGTCAATTGGAAGAAAAAGATAAAGAAATGCTAGAAAAAGCATTTGACTGGATTGAAATTTATCATCAAAACCAAAAGCGGCTTTCTGGCGAACCTTTTGTTTATCATCCTTTAAGGACTGCCTTAACAGTTTCTTTATGGCGTTTAGATTTAAACTCAATAATTGCCGCCTTGCTTCATGATGTTATCGAAGATGGAGGTGTTTCTTTTAATGAAATTAAGAAAAATTTTAATGAGGAAGTTGCTTTTTTGGTTTCTGGGGTTACAAAAATAAGTGGACTAAATTACAAAAAAGCTTCTTCTGATGAAGAGGCAGAAAATTTTAGAAATATGATTTTTGCTACTAGCAAAGATTTAAGGGTGATATTAATTAAATTAGCTGACCGCTTGGATAATTTGAAAACTTTATGGGCTTTGGATAAAGAAAAACAAAAAACAAAAGCTTTACAAACTCTTGAGATATTCGCGCCATTGGCTTACCGTTTAGGATTAACTAATATTGGCGCTCAACTCGAGGATTTAGCTTTTCCTTATGCTTATCCAGAAGAATACAAACTAACAAAAACTTTAAGCGGTAAAAGACAAAAAGAATTAGAAAATTATCTAAAAAAATTAGTTCCGCAGATAGAAGAAGAGTTAAAAAACAATAATCTTTACCCTGTTTCAATTAAATACCGGGCAAAACATCTTTATAGTATTTGGCGGAAACTTCAAAAAGAAGAAATGGATATAAAAAAAATTTATGATTTAGTGGCGATAAGAATTATTTTTAAAACAGTCGAAGAATGCTACTCTGCTTTAGGGGTTGTTCACCATTATTTTAAACCAGTGCCATCAAGATTTAAAGATTATATTGCTCTGCCAAAACCAAATGGTTATCAATCGCTTCACACGACTGTTTTTACCAAAGAAGGAAGAATGTTAGAAATTCAAATTAGAACCCAAGAAATGGAAGAAGAGGCAGAATGGGGCATTGCTGCTCATTGGTTTTATCAAACTTTAAAAGATACGAAATTATATAAAAAAAGAAAAACTTTCAAAATGCCGCGGAATCTTTACTGGCTTAATCAATTAAAAGAATGGCAGAAATCATTTACCTCTTCCAGAGATTTTTTAGAAGCAGTAAAAATTGATTTTTTAAAAGACAGAATTTTTGTTTTAACTCCAAAAGGAGATATTATTGATTTACCAGAAGGAGCAACGCCAGTTGATTTTGCCTATCAAATTCATACCGAAATTGGTAATCATATTGCTTTTTGTAAGGTTAATGATCAAATAGTCCCTTTGGATTATAAACTTCGTTCAGGAGAAGTGGTAGAAATTATTACTAATAAAAATAAACATCCCTCTCCTTCTTGGTTAGAGTTTGTGAAAATGGCAGATACAAAAAAGAAAATTCAACAGGTATTAAAAAATATAAAAATTCTCCCAGAAACTCCTAAAAAAAATTTTACTTGTAAATTAGAAATTATCGCTGGAGATAAAATTGGCTTACTTGATGATATTTTAAATATTGTTGCAAAACAACAAATCAATATTTTAGAGCATAAAGGGAAAACTTTAAAAAATAAAGCCCTTTTAAGCTTTAAATTAAAAGTTAAATATTTTTCTCACTTAGAAAGTTTGCTTAAAAATTTAAAACAGATTAAAGAAATAAAGGGAATTAAAACTGAATATCTTTAGGTTTTTCTTGGTTTTGCTTTTGGTTTTCTTCTAAGTGCTTTTCTTTTTCTTTCAACAATTTTTCCATTATCTTATAAAAATCATTTAAAGAAAAAAACTTAATCTCAATTGCGCCTTTTTCGCCGCTTTTTTTAATTTTTACTGGCAACTCAAGAAGATTTTCTAATTTTTCTTTAAATTCTAAAGCTTCTGGTTCTAAATTAGACTCTTTAATACGACTTTTTAAATTTCCTTTCTCTTCGAAAACATTTAGATAGTGTTGGGCTAATTCTATTGCTTCGCGGCCTGATAAATTTTTTGCCAAAATTTCTTTTAGAAAAAGATTTCTTTTTAAAGGATTGTTAAAAAGAAGAATCGCTCTGGCATGCCCTTCATTAATTTTCCCTTCTTCTAAATATTTTTGGGCCTCATAAGGAAGCTGCAATAATCTTAAAGTATTGGCAATCACTTCCCTGCTTTTTCCTAATTTCAAAGCTAAGGCCTGTTGGGTTAAGCCAAATTCTTTAATTAATTTCAAAAAGGCTCTAGCTTTATGAATGGGATTTAAATCCTCTCTTTGAATATTTTCTATTAATGCCATTTCTAAATGACTCTCTTCTGGGATTTCTTTTTTAATAATTACTGGAACTGTTGGCAAATTTAAAAGTTTTGCTGCTTTTAATCTTCTCTCTCCGGCAATCAACTGATATTCAACCTCTGTTCCCTTTTCAGTTTCTTTTTCTATTCTGGTAACAATAAGAGGCTCCAATATCCCATATTCTCTAATGGAATTAGCTAATTCTTGAATTGACTCTTCAGAAAATTCTTTTCTTGGTTGATGGGGGTTTGGTTTAATTTTTTCTGGTTCAATATAGAAAATTTTTTCTTCTTTATTTTGGCTAAAAATTAATTCTTCGGTCTCAAGACTTTTATTTAAATCGTCTTTTTCTTTTTCTACTTTAAAATCTTTCTGAAAATCTGTTGTTAATAAATCTAAATTATGAACCTCTCTATTTAAATTGTTCTTTTTAAGTTCTTGGGGATAATTAACCAAAGAATCATTAACCTTTTCTTCTATTTGATTCTCCAGTTCTAAAGAAAAAGACTTTTCTTTTTTTGAAGGAATTAAAGCATTTATTCCCTGTCCTAAATTTTTATCTTCATCACTTTTAAAATTAATTTCATCCATATTTTTTAAAAATTTCTTTTTTCTATTAAATTAATTAATTCTTGAGTAAAATTTCGATAAGCTTTAGCGCCGGTCGAATTAGGATTATAAAGTAATATTGGTTTTCCAAAAGCAGGCGCTTGAGCTAAATCGATATTTCTTGGAATCAAATTATTAAAAACATATCCTGGAAAATGACGAATGATGTGTTTTACTACCAATCTATCTAGTTTATTTCTTTTATCGTATAAAGTCAAAAGGGCGCCCAAAATTTTTAAATCTTTATCTAAATTCCTTCTTATTAAATCAATAGTAGAAACCAGTTGCGACAAACCTTCTAAGGCAAAAAATTCGGTTTGAATAGGAATTAAAACATATTCGCTTGCCACTAATCCATTAATTGTTAAAATTCCCAAAGATGGCGGCAAATCAATAATAATATACTGATAATGAGGAACCAACAAAGCTAAAATTTCCTCTAATCTCCTTTCTTTATTTTCAAAAAAGCTTAGCTCTACTTGAGCGCCGATTAAATCAGGAGAAGAGGGTAAAATATCCAGACCAAAAACTAAAGTATTTAAAAGTACCTCTTTTAAAAGCCCCTTTTTAATTAAAAGATGATAAACAGTTTTGTTTAATTTTTTATAATCAATCCCTAAACCAGAAGTAGCATTAGCCTGCGGGTCTAAATCAACCAGTAATGTCTTCTTCCCAAAATACGCTAAATAAGAAGAAAGGTTTAAAGCAGTTGTTGTTTTCCCTACTCCTCCTTTTTGATTACAAATTGCAATAATCTCAGCCATAAAATTTTAACTTATCACTTGAAATATTATAACTTAAATTATCTTTTATTTCCATATCTTTTATTACTCTCTTCTTGAATTTTATCTTAAAAATCGTTATACTGGATAGAAAATCCGCTCCTAAAAATAGAAAAAATAGAAATAATCCCTTGAATAACTGCCCAGGTGCTGGAACTGGCAGACAGAGCAGACTCAAAATCTGCTGGCCCTTGAGGCCGTGTGGGTTCGACTCCCACCCTGGGCACCAATTATTTAAAAAAACGGAGAGATTATCTCCGTTTTTTTATTTAATATTTTTTAAATCTAATAAAAATAACTCTAAGGCAATTTCAGGATTTAAACTTCCGTCTTTTATTTTTTTATCATAAATTAATAAATGCCGATAAATCTTTTTTAATCCTTCTAAAGAAAAAGAATTAACCAATAAAGATAGCTTTCTATAAACATAAGGATGAATTTTTAAACCCTCTGGGGTAATTTTTAAATGTGAAGACTTCGAGATTTTAATTTTAATTAAGTTTCTAAACTGATTAACTATCATTTTTAAAACATACAAAGGATGAGAGCCACTTTCTATTTCTTCATTTAATAATTTCAAAGATTGTTTAATATTTTTTTGAGCCAAACTATCTAAAAATTTAAAGATATTAGTTTTTATTGGTAAATCTAAGTTTTCTTCTAAAAATTTTCTGTCAAGATAACCTTTTTTTAAAAGAGAAAGTTTAAATAAACTATTATAAAGGCTTCGAGTGTCACTATTAAAAGATAAAATTAACAAATCTCTTGCTTCTTTTGAAAGATTTAACTTTAATTTTTTTTCTTCCCCTTCAAGCCACCCGGTTATTTCTTTTTCTTTAAGCGGCAAGAATTCTTCTTTTTTAAAAGAATTCTTTTTAAGCCATTGGCTTAATTTATTAATTTTTAAATCCTCCCTTTCATAAAAAATTACTAAACTATCTTTTGCTTTCTCAATTTTTTCTTTTTCTAAGATCTCTTGTAATTTATTTAAAAAATTCTCTTCTAAAACAGAAATTAAATTTTTAAAAACTATTAGTTTTGTAGAAACAAAAAGGGATTTACTTAAAAGAATATTTTTAATTTCATTTAAGCTAATATTTTTGTTCTCTTCCTCTTTAAAATCATAAATTAAAATTAAGGGATTATTTTTTTGATAAAAAGAAATTATCTCTTTTAAGCGAGACTCTGAACGAAAATCATCTTTTCCATAAATTAAGTAAATCATAATTAGGTTTATTTTTTTTGCTATTTTTGACATTTTGGGCAATAAAAAGTTGAACGGCCGTTTTGCACTTTCCTTAGGATCTTACTTTGACAGCGAAAACACTTTTCGCCTTCTCTTTGATATACTTTTCTTATTTTTCCATATTCTCCTTCTTTGCCGTAAATATCGCGATACATTTCATCACTAATTGTTGAACCCTGATATTTTATTGCCAAAGACAAAACTTTTCTAATTGCTTTATAAAGATTTTCAAATTCCTTTTGATTTAAATCTTTTGATAATTTAAAAGGATTAATTTCTGCTTCCCATAAGATTTCATTAGCATAGATATTTCCAATTCCTGCAATAACTTTTTGATCCATTAAAACTTCTTTAATCTTTTTATTTTTATTTTTAAGCCTTTCAATTAATTTTTCTAAAGTAAAATCTTTATCTAATGGCTCTGGTCCTAAATCTTTTAAATCTTCTATTTTTTCTAGTTCTTCTTTTTTAATTAATAAAATTTTGGCAAATTTCCTTAAATCAGATAAAGCCATTATTTTTTGATTATCTAAAACTAAATAAAAACGAAGATAGGGGTCTTTTTCAATAAAACTTTTTTCTCCATATAAAATTCTTCCAGTCAATTTTAAATGAGTTAATAAAATTAAACCATCTTCCAGTTCAATTAAAATATTTTTTGCTCTTCTTGAGACCTTTAAAATTCTCTTATTTTTTAATATTTTCTTAAAATCTTCTAGCTCAATTCTTTTTTTTAAAAGTTTATCCCAATTTAAAAAGACCTCCTTTATTTTTCGGTTTTTTAAAACTTTATTTAATTCATTAACAATTGTTTCAACCTCAGGTAACTCAGGCATAATTAAAAATCTCAAAGCTCAAATGTTAAATGTCAAATCTAAAAGTTTGATATTTTATCTTTTACTTTCTATTTTTTAATTCTTTTTACTGTGGTGGAATATATGAAGGGTCTAAAGGTAAAGTGAAATAAAAAGTCGTGCCGCGATTTTCTTCTGATTTAAACCAAATTTGGCCACCGTGTCTTTCAATAATATTTTTTGCTAAATATAAACCTAAACCAGTGCCTACTGTTTCTTTTTTAATTACTCTTGAAGAACGGAAAAACTTCGTAAAGATTTTATTTTTTTCCTCTTCTGAAATACCAATACCCGTATCTTCTACTGAGACCATTACAAAAGGCTTGTCTTTTAATATCTCTAGTTTTATTCTTACTTCTCCATTTAAAACATTATATTTTATCGCATTATCAATTAAAATCTCCATTACTAATTTAATTCTTAAGGGGTCTAAAACTATTGGATTTAAAGGAGGTTTTAAGCGATAAAAAATAAGTTTAATATTATTCTTTTTAGCAATTGGCTCAAATTTTAAAAGGGCTGTCTCTATAATTTTTTCCAAGTCATTTAGGCTAAATTGAAAGCCAAATTTTCCTTCCTCTATCTGAGCGGCATTTAATAAGTCTTCTACTGTTTCCATACTCTCAGTTAAAGCACTAGTAGCTTTTTTTAATAACTCTTGTTGAGTTTCATTTAAAGCCCCTGTCTGAGGTTGAGACAAAACCTCTAAAATCCAGCTCAAGCCAGAAAGCGGCGTTCGCAATTGATGAGCAGCAATGGTAATAAAATCTGATTGAATTTTTTTTAAAGTTTCTTCTCTGGTTAAATCGTGAATAACTTTTAAAAAACCATAAAGTTTTCCTTTCTCATCCATTACTTTTGTCGTAATGACTTCCAAAGTTAATTCTTGAGGACTAAAAAATTTAATTTTTACTCTTTGGGGATAAGTATCTAACTTTTGCTCTAAGACAACTGGCGCTAAACTTGGAAAAACAATTTTTGTTAAAAGAGAAAATTTCTCATTACTTGCCATTTCTGGAGTAAGAATTTTTCCGATTAGTTCCTCTTTTTTTAAATTGGTTAATTTTTCTAAAGCCGGATTAACTAAAATAATCTCAAATTGAGAAGTATAGGCAATTGCCGGATCATCAATGCTTCTTATCATGGCATTAATTTGAGTTCTTTCTAGTTCTAATCTTGAGGCAATCTCAATTAAATTAAGAGAAATCACACTAATAATTATCCATAAAATTAGACTTATTCCATTTATCGAAAGAAAAATAATACTACTTTCCAAAAAGTAATTTAAAAAAAGAGTAATAATCAAAAGAAGCCCAATGAATATAAATGGTAAAAATTGAGTTGAAAAGAAATGTTTTTTAATTTTATTTAAAAAATCCTTCATAATTCTCAGAAGTAATAAGGGTAATAAAATATTAACCTTCTTCCATCTCGCCCCAGTTTTTTCCTATTTTTAGCTCAGTTTTTAAAGGCACTGATAAAGGATAGACATTTTCCATAATTTCTTTTAAAGTACCTTTTACCTTATCTATTATCTCAGATTTTACTTCAAAGAGCAACTCGTCATGAATCTGAGAAATCAAAAAAACTTTATCTTCTAAATGGTTTTCTTTTAAATAATTGTCTATTTTTATCATTGCTAATTTAATTAAATCGCTGCACAGTCCTTGAATAGGCATATTAATTGCGATTCTTTCTTCTTCTTTCCCTACTCTGCCATAAGAACCAATCAGCGGCAGAAATCTTTTTCTTTTAAATAGAGTTTCGACATAACCTTTTCTTTTTGCTTCTTCAATGGCCCGATCTAAATAAAGTTTTAAACCTACAAATTCAGAAAAATACTCTTCTTTAAAAATTTTTGCTTGTTTTAAAGAAACATTTAAAGCTTCGGCTAAAGCTCTATCGCCAATTCCATAAATTATTGAGAAATTTAAAATTTTCGCTTGCTCGCGCATTAAAGGGGTGACTTTTTCTAAAGGAACATTATTAATTTTACTGGCGGTTATTTTATGAATATCTAAATTATTTAAAAATACTTCTTTTAAAATTGAATCAAAAGACAAATGGGCAGCAAGCCGTAATTCGATTTGAGAATAATCTAAAGAAAGAAAAATAAAACCATTTTGTGCAATAAAACAACTTCTAATTTCTTTACCCCACTCTCCCTTTGAAGGAATATTTTGAAAATTTGGCTTTTCTGAAGATAATCGACCAGTGGCAGTACCAGTTTGGTTAAAAATCGTATGAATTCTTTTAGTTTTCTTATTAATAAAACTCGGCAATAAATCCAAAAAGGCGCTTTTAATTTTTTTTAATTCTTTATACTCTAAAATTAAAGGAATTATTGGATGATGATCTTTTATTTTCTTTAACTCTTCACTATCAGTAGAAATTTTTCCGGTCGGTGTTTTTCTTAAGTTTTTACTCTCTATTTTTAATTTTTCAAAAAGTATTTTTACTAATTGTAAAGAAGAATTAATATTAAAAACTTCTCCTGCTTTTTTATAAATCTCATCTTCTAAAAAAAGTAATCTTTGAGAAACTCGACTATTAATTAAAGCAAGTTTTTCTTCAGCTATCAAAATCCCTCTCTCTTCCATCTTTTTTAAAATTGGAATTAAGGGCTTTTCAATTGTTTCATATAAAGAATATAAGTCTAAACTAATTAATTTACTTTCTAGGACCTCATTTAGGCCAAAAATTTTAGATAATTTTAAAGAAAAATCAAAAAGAACATCTTCTTTTAGAAAATAGCGAATTAATTCTTCTAGCGAATAATTTTTTCTTTCTGAATCTATGAGCCAAGCTTTAATCTTTAAATCGTCTAATAAATAATTAGAAAAATAAGGAATTTCCTCCATTAAAATTTTTGCCTCATAAGTAATAATTTTCTTTTCTTTTAAAGAAAGTTTGTTATTGAAAACTATCTCAAAATAATCTTTTGGCAAATAAAAAAGATTGTTATCTTTAAAAACAATTCCAATACCAAAAACTTCTCTTTCATAAATTTTTTCTCCTTGAAAATCTAAAAGCAAACCAATTTCTTTTTCGTTTTCTATTTTTTCTAATAACTTTTGAAGGTCTTCCTCTTTACAATAAGTAATTAAAGATTTGTTTTCAAAAAGAGGTTTTTTCTCTTCTTCTAAAAGATTAAAAATCTTAGAAATCAAACTTTTGAAACCATATTTTTCTAAAAGAGGGATTAATTTTTCTTTTTCTGGCTTTTTAAATAAAGCCTTTTCTAAATTAAAATCAATCCCCACATCTTTTTTTAAAATAACTAACTCTCTTGATAAATAAGCTTCTTTTTTGTGCTCTTTTAAAGTATTAATTATTTTTTTTGAAATATCAGTTATTTCCTCTTTTTCTATTAAATTATAAAGATTATCTAAATTCTGATATTTTTTAATTAAATTTAGGGCAGTTTTTTCTCCAATTGAAGGGACGCCTGAAATATTATCAGAGGGATCTCCTTTTAAAGCTTTGAAATCTATAAGTTGCCAAGGTTTTAAGCCATATTTTTCTTCTATTTTTTTAGGAGTATAAATAATTGTGTCATTAAATCCTTTTTTAAAAGTGTAAACAGAAACTTTATCAGAAACTAACTGTAAAGTATCCAAATCTCCTGTTAAAATTATTATTTCTATCTCTTCGTTTTTTAATTTATTAACTACGGTAGCAATAATATCATCGGCTTCAAAACCTTCTTTTTCTAAAATTAAAACATTAAAAGCTTCTAAAAATTCTTTAATAATCTCTATTTGTTTATAAAAATCCTCAGGCGCTTTAACTCTTTTTGCTTTATATTCTTTGTATTGCAGATGCCTAAAAGTTATTCCTTTTAAATCAAAAGTACTAATTAAATAATCAGGCTTTAGCTCATTTAATATCTTTAAAAAAACCAATAAAAAACCATAAACGCCATTAACTAAAACCCCTGAAGGAGAAACCAAAGGCGGTAAAGCGTAAAATGAGCGATAAGCTAAAGCGTGACCGTCAATAATAATAAGTTTTTTCATATTGAAGGAATGAAAAATTCTAAAAACCTTTCTTTTTCAGCTTTTATTTTAAATTTTATCTTTAAGTGTTTTTTTGGCAAAAGTTTTTTCATTTTATTTCCCCACTCAATAAAAAGAATATTATCTTTATCTTTAACTAAATCAAAAAAACCCAAATTCTTTAAATCTTTTGTTCTTTTTAAGCGATATAAATCTAAGTGCCAAAAGTTTTTAAATTGATATTTTTTTGAAAGTTTAAAACAACGCATTAAAATAAAGGTCGGGCTCCAAATTTTTTCTTTTATTTTAAAAGCTTTTGCTACTCCTTTTAAAAATTCAGTCTTGCCACTTCCTAACTCCCCTTCTAAAGAAACAACTAAAGCTCCTTTTTGGCTTTTTTTAAAATTATTTAAAAAATTGCCAAAATAAAAAGCAATTTTCTGGGTCTCTTTTGGGTTTTCACTTACAATTTTTAATTTCATTTTAGCTATTTTTAATTTTATCATAAATTCGTGCTTTTCTAAAGAGAATTTTGATGGTATAATAAACCTGTAACACAAGGACTTGGGTTACAAGTTACAAGTTATAAGACTATGGATGATTTAACTAAAAAAAGAGAAGAAAAAATAAAAGCTTTGTGGCAAGAGTCAAAAGAAAGAATGGCAGAACAATTTGCCTTAAAGAATAATTTACTTTATGCCAATTTAAAAAGAACGGCGATAGAAACGAGTGCTCTCGAATTAATCGATGAAAACACTTCAAAAGAAGCTGAAGCGATTGTTTTTAATAAAATTGGCAATCAAATAAAGCTTGGGGCAGTTGATCCTTTTTCTTTTAAAGTTATTAAAATTATTGAAAATTTAAAATTAAAAGGCTATAAAGTTGCTTTATATGTAATCACCAAAGAAAGTTTTGACTGGGCTTTTAGTTTTTATCGTTTTGTAAAAACTCCTCTTGAAAAATTAAAACAGTTTATTGATGTTACCAATACTAAATTAGTTGAGTTTCAAAATCTTCATCAGGAACTTCTAAATATTGTAAAAGAAGAAGTAAGTTTAATTGTTTCTTTAATTTTTAAATCAGCAGTTGAGGCTGATGCTTCAGATGTTCACATCGAGCCCCAAGAAAAAAGCGCTTTGATTAGATTTAGAATTGATGGCGTTTTGTATGAAGTGGCAGAAATTGATAAAGAAAAATACAAAAAAATTGCCTTTCGCCTAAAACTAATTTCAGGAATTAAAATCAATTTAGAAAACATTGCCCAAAATGGCAGGTTTACTATTCAAAATAAAGACAATTTATTTGATGTGAGAGCTTCTTCTCTTCCTAGCCCAAATGGCGAATTTTTTGTTTTTAGAATTTTAAATCCTTTAAGAGCAGCTTTTGGTTTGGCTGATTTAGGGCTTTCAAGCAAAGGGATAGAAATTTTTAATAATTATCTTACCTCTCCTAATGGCATGATTTTACTTACTGGTCCTACTGGTTCAGGTAAAACTACTACTCTTTATGCTTTATTAAAAAAGAAATATTCTCCAGGAATTAAAATTATTACTATTGAAGACCCGATAGAATATAAAATTCCTGGGATTAATCAAACTCAAGTCACTAAAAATTATGATTTTGCCACTGGCTTGAAATCAATTTTAAGGCAAGACCCTGATGTTATTTTAATCGGCGAAACCCGTGATAAAGACACAGCAAAAACTGCTCTTCAAGCAGCTTTGACTGGTCATTTAGTTTTTTCAACTTTACATACTAACGAAGCAGCAGGAACAATTGCCAGACTAAAAGAATTAGGCGCTGAACCAAAACTTTTAGCCGATGCGTTAAAATTAATAGTTGCCCAAAGGTTAATGCGAAGATTATGTCCTTATTGCAAAGAAAAATATATTCCAACTGAAAAAGAAAAAGAAAAATTAATTGAAGCCTTTTCTATTTTATCGCCAAAAAGCGGTGTTCAAATCCCAAAAGATATTCCTTTCCTATATAAGGCAAAGGGTTGCGAAAAATGTCATTATCTTGGCTATAAGGGCCAAATCGGTATTTTTGAATTCTTGCCTATTACTTCAAGAATAATTGAAAAAATAGAAAAAGAGGCAACCCAAGACGAAATCAGAAAGACAGCAATTGATGAGGGAATGGTTCCTTTGTTTCATGATGGTTTATTAAAAGTGATAGAAGGAGTGACTTCGCTTGAAGAATTAACTCGGGTCGCCGGCGATATTGATTATATTAAAACTCTTTACAAAGAACTATTTTCAGAAACTTTAATAAGAGGAATTAAAATTTCAGAAGAAGAAGAGAAACAGATAGAAAAGGCATTAGAAAAAAATGAATCTCTTTTGAATTTAATAAAAAACTTAGAAAAAGAAAAACAAATTGGTTTTATCTTGGCTTCTGCTTATAAGTCGCGAGCAACTGATGTTCATTTTGAACCAGAGGAAAAAACTTTTAGAGTGAGACAAAGAATTGATGGAGTTTTAAACGAAATATTTTCTTATGATTTAAACGAATATCCTTCTTTTATAAATGAAATTAAGACAATCGCTAATTTAAAAACTGAAATTACTCAAGAAGTTCAAGAAGGAAGATTTAGAGTTGTTTTACCAAAAGATTCTTTTGATATTAGATTATCTATTATTCCCGGCGGTTATGGAGAGATTTTAACAATGAGAATTTTAGGAGGCGAAATTAAAGCGCCAGAGATAGAAAATTTAGGGTTTTTAAAAGAAGACGAAGAAAAAATTGAAAAATTATTAGATAAAAAAGTTGGTTTAATTTTAGCTTCTGGCCCTACTTCTTCAGGAAAAACCACCACTCTTTTTGCGATTTTAAAGAAATTAAGTAAACCAGGATTAAAAATTATCACAGTTGAAGATCCAATTGAATATCGTTTACCAAATATCGTTCAAACTCAGGTTGACGAAGAAAAAGGCTATACTTTTTCCAAAGCTTTAAGAAGCCTTTTAAGACAAAATCCCAATATTTTTCTAATTGGAGAAATAAGAGACAAAGAAACTGCTCAACTTGTCTGGCAATCAGCAATGACAGGTCATTTAGTATTATCAACCATTCACACTAACGATGCCTTAGGGGTTTTTAACAGATTAGAAAGTTTAGGGATTCCCTCAAAAGAACTAACTACTGCCATTAATGCAATTATCGCCCAAAGATTAGTAAGAAAACTTTGCCCTCATTGCAAAAAAGAAGTAGAAATTCCAAAGGAAATGGAACCTTTAATTAAATCTGCCCTAAATTATTATCCTCAATATAAAGAACTATTGAAAAAAGGAAAAATTTATCAAGCTCAAGGTTGTGCTTATTGTAGCTATACTGGTTATTATGGTTTAACTGGAATTTTTGAAATGATTTTACCAGAAAAAAATCAAGATATTAGAAAAATTGATTTTCCAAAATTAATCGATGATGGAATAATAAAAGTTTTATTAGGGATTACTTCTTTTGATGAAATCAAAAGAGTTTTAGGAATATAAAATAAAAAACCCACTAATCTATAGGCAACACTCCCAGTTAAAGGGAGATTCGGAGTTTTAAAGAGGTATACCCCAGCCGGAGCCAGAATACCCATCTTGTCTAAAACTCCAACAAGCCTTTTTGAAAAATAGCTTGTTTGCCTACAGATTAGTGGGTTTTTAAGTTTATATATTATAGCAAATAAAACTACCCTTGTCAAGGGAAGAGAAGAAAAACCCAAAAAAGCATTCCTATTATACTCGCCTAATTTTATTTGTCAAGAGTTTCCTTTATTTTTGGAATTTACAAAAGAGGGGCTATCAAAATAGCAATAATTGAAATTAATTTAATTAAAATATTTAAAGAAGGCCCGGCAGTATCTTTAAAAGGATCACCAACAGTATCGCCAATTACTGCGGCTTTATGAGCATCAGAATGTTTTCCCCCAAAATTACCGCTTTCAATATATTTTTTCGCATTATCCCATGAACCGCCGCTATTTGCCATCATAATTGCCAACAAAAAACCAGAAGTTAAAGCGCCAATTAATAACCCTCCTAAAGCCTCTTTTCCTAATAAATAACCAACAAGAAGAGGTGAAAGAATGGTAATTACTCCTGGAAGAACCATTTGTTTTAAAGAAGCCCGCGTGACTGTTTCGACACATCTTTTGTAATCTGGTTTGTTTCTCCCTTCTTTCAACCCTTCAATTTCTCTAAATTGTCTTCTGACTTCCTCAACTACTTTTGAAGCAGTTTTTCCCACTGATTCCATTACTAAAGCTGAAATAAAATAAGGAAGAAGGCCACCAATAAAAACTCCAGCAATTACCCAAGGATTTTTTAAATCAAGTAATTCAAGTTTTGCTGCTTCTAAATAACTAATGATTAAAGCTAAAGCAGTCAAAGCCGCAGAACCAATGGCAAATCCTTTTCCCATGGCAGCAGTGGTATTTCCAATAGCATCTAAACTTTCTGCTTTTTCTCTGACTTCTTGCCCTAATTGAGCCATTTCCGCAATTCCAGCAGCATTATCAGCTACTGGGCCATAACAATCAGTCGCCAAAGTAATTCCTAAAGTAGAAAGCATCCCAACCGCAGATAAAGCTACCCCATAAATTCCTGATATTTTATAGGCAAAAATCATTGCTAAAGCAACAGTAATTATTGGCACGGCAGTACTTTTCATTCCAACCCCTAAACCCATAATAATGTTTGTCGCCGCTCCTGATAAAGAAGCTTTTGCCACTTTTTTTGTTGGCTCATAATCGCTCGAGGTAAAGTATTCTGAAACAAAACCAATTATTAAACCGCTAATTAAACCAATCACTGTCGAAATAAAAAATTTCAAACCACCATTAACTAATTTATTAATTACAAAATAAGAACTTAAAACCATTAAACCACTACTCAAATAAACTCCTAAATTCAAAGATTGACTTGGTTTTTTTGTTTTTATCACTTGACTTAAAAAATATCCCAAAATCGAACTAACTAACCCGATGCCTGCTAAAATTATAGGCAAAGTAATAATAATTTCACCAAAAGTTTTTACAAGAATTACCCCTAATGCCATTGTTGCAATAATTGAGTCAACATAACTTTCAAATAAATCTGCTCCCATCCCGCTTACATCACCAACATTATCTCCTACGTTATCAGCAATTACTGCCGGATTTCTTGGATCATCTTCTGGAATATCTAATTCTACTTTTCCTACTAAATCAGCGCCAACATCAGCGGCTTTAGTATATAATCCTCCACCAACTCTTAAAAAGATTGCCACCCCTGAAGCGCCAAAGCCAAAACCATAGATAATATTTGGATCTTTAAAAAGATAATAAAGCAATGTTATTCCAAAAATTCCAAAGCTAACAACCATTAATCCCATTATTAAACCAGAAGAAAAAGCAATTCTTAAACCAGTAAAAATGTCCTTTTTTACTCCTTCGGCAGTTTTACTATTAGAAGAAGTCGCCACTCTCATGCCAATATTTCCAGCTAAAGCAGAAAGAATTGCTCCTAAAACAAAAGATAAGGCAATTTTAATGTTTAAAAAGTAAAAAAGTAAAATAAAAACCACTAAAACAAAAATTAAAAGAATTTTATAAACTTCATTTAAAAAAGCCTTTGCGCCAGTTTGAATACTTGAAGCAATTTCTACCATTTTTTCGTCTCCTTTTGGTTGCTTTTTTAAATAAAGATAGATAAAAAAACTAGTTAAAAAACCTAAAAACGGAGGTAAAAATAATAAAAGATAACTCTTTTCCATAGTTTTTAAAAATAAATTAAGTTTTTCAATCCTTAAAAAGGATCTTAATTAAAATATTATAATCTCAATTCTAAATTTGTCAAGAAAAAATTTAATCAGTTTCCCTAATCATTCTATCTACTTCTAAACTAATTTTTGTTGCTTCATAGATTTCTTCAAAAGGTATTGGCCATTTTCTCTGATATAAACTTTTGGCTAATTCTTTTAATTCTTCAAAATGTCCTTTTTGGGTTTTAAATGAAGACATTCTTTCTCTTACACCATAGCCTTTTAAATCTTTAAAATCAGTTAATTCTAAAATCATTCCCTCTGAATAAACTGTAATTTTTTCTTTTGGTGCTTTTTCTGAACCTTGAGTGGTATAAACCAAATTAGCTAAACTGCCATTTTTGAATTTTAGATTAGAGATAAAATTGTCAGTTTTTAAATAAAAGCTATCAATTGGTTTAATTGGAAAAGCGGAAATATTTTCAACTTGGCTATTAGTTAAATAATAAAATAAATCAAACATATGGCAGGCATTACCAATAATTCTTCCGCCACCTTCTGAAGTATTTACCCAATGACTTGGCGGGAGATATAAATCATTAACAGTATAATTAATAATTAAAGGATTTCTACTTTCTTTGACAATTTCTTTCATTTTTAAAACAAAAGGCGAGAAACGGCGGTTAAAGCCAACAGTTAAAATTGGAAAGTAAGTTCCTTTTGGTTCCTTAATTAACTTTTCAATTTCTAATAATTCTTCAAAAGTTAAGCATAGCGGTTTTTCAACAAAAACATTTTTGTTTTTTAAAAGAGCCTCTTTTACTAATTTAAAGTGAGTGTTATGACGAGTGGTGATAAAAACCAAATCTATTTCGCTATCGTTTAATATATCTTCGTAATTAGTAGTAGCAATTTGAGCTTTAACTCTTTTTGCAAAATATTTTGCCTGAACTTGATTATGAGTGCAAATTCCTCTGAGATGATAATAATTTTGAAGTCTTAATAAATTTGGCAAATGAACAGTTTGACAAAAGGCGCCTAATCCAATAATCCCAACCTTAATTTTCCCTTCTATTTTTTTAGAAGGTAAAACTTCGATAAATGTTTGGGGAGTTTTTTCTTCTTTTAAAGAAGTATAAGAAATTAAAACTGCTAAAGGTCTTTTTAAAGAAGTTAAAAGTTTGTAAGCCAAATCTGCATCTTTGACATTATATTCTCCACCAATTAAAGAAAGAAAATCAACTTTCTTTTCTTTCAAAAGCTCCAAATAACATTCCATATTTCTGTTCTCTGTCCAGCGAACATAAGGATAAGGATAATCAATTCCTTTTTTTTCATAATCATCATCGCCCCTTCCTGGGCCATAAGAGGAGGAGATTCTTAAATCAATTTCTTTTTCATACCATGGTAATCTTTCTATTTTTAAACCAATATCTCCTAAAACAACTACTTTTCCTTTTTTTCTTGTTAATTCTAAAGCTAAATTAATAATTGAATTATCTTGAGGGTTTGAGGCAGTAATTAAAGTAGCATCAGCCCCATAAAAATTAGTTAATCCCAATATCTCTTCTTTTAAATTTTTTTTAAAACCAAAAGCATATTTTAATCCCAGTTTTTTTAAAATATCCTGCCGAGATTTTAAAGGATCAATCCCAATCACTTTTATCCCATTGGCTAAAAGAATTTGAGAAGCAATATTTCCTATTAAGCCCAAACCTAAAACCACACAACTTTCACCGATTTTTAAATCTAATTGCCTTACGCCATTTAAAGCAATTGCCCCTAAAGTCGCTGAAGCTGCTTCCCTAGGATTTATTCCTTCTGGTACTTTAACTACCAAATTCCTCGGAACTACTACATATTCAGCATGGGAAGCAATATTTGCCCCAGCACAAGAAACTAAATCTCCTTCTTTTAAATCTTTAATATTTTTTCCAACTTTAATTATTCTGCCACAAGAACTATAACCAGGAGTAACCCCAGATTCTAAAATGCCAGTAACAATTTTATAAGCCTCAATTAAACCATGCTCTTTTATAAGCCTTAAGCCTTTTGCTAATTTTGTAGGATATTTTAAAACTTTTAATGCTAAAGGCGCTTTGGAAAATGATAAAGAAGTTAACTCTGTGCCAGAAGAAACAATCGAAAATAAATTCTCGACTAAAACAGAGTTATCATTTAGTTTTGGGGCTGGTACTTCTTCTACCACCACCTTCCCTTTTTTAAATAAAACTTGGCGCATAGATTTAACTTATAACTTACAACTTATAACTTACAACTAGTTACCTTCTTTTTAAAACCTCCTAATTGATTAGAAATCTCATCAATCAATTTAAAAATCTTGCTAAAATCACTTTCCGTAATTAATTTAGCATCCTTTAATACATCGATTGCTGCTAAAGTTTCGTTTAATGATCCAAGAGAAATATCTATGAATCTATTTAACTCTCTATCTGAATTTTTACCACTTCCTTCGGCTATATTTAAAAGAATAGAAAGAGATGCCCTAATAATCTGACTTCCTAATTCAAATCTATATTCTTTTGGTATCTTTTTTGCAACATTCAAAACCAAAACAAATAATTCCTTTGCATCTTGATACACTTTCCATTTTAAAAATCTAAACTTTTCCACTGTTGTTAGTTGTAAGTTATTAGTTATTTAGTTAATCTGGTATCTTATCCCACTGACCAGTTTGAATTAACTCAATAAAGTTTTGAACCGCTTGTTTTAAATTGGGGCTTAATTCTGCTGCTTTTTGGGCATAATAAATAGCTTTTTCTTTATTATGCATTTTACCATAAGTTGCTGCCAAAGACACGCAAATTTGGGGATCTTGAGGATCTAAATTTAAAGCCTGTAAATAAAGTTTTTCTATTAAATCATATCTTTTTAGTCCCACTAAATCTTTAACTAACTCAAAGATAGTATTTTTATCTAAAAGCCTAACATTCCCTTCAATCGCTTTGATTAAATAAGGCAAAGCTTTTTCTTTTTCATTTTTTGCCTTCAGTGCTCTATAATAAAAATAATTTGCCTCTGGAATATCAGGATTTAATTCGATAATTTTTTCTAATTGACTAATAGCTTCATCAGTTTTTCCATTTATTAAAAGTAGCCGACTATATAAAATTCTTGGCTGAGGAAAGGATGGGGCTAAAGCAATTGCCTTTTTTAAAGATTCTTCTGCTTCATTTAACTTTGTTTTATCTCCTAAAGTAAAAGCCATTTCTTCTAAAGAAGCTTTGGAAGTTAAAAGGAGATATCTTTCCTTGTGAATTTTTAAAATGTTATTTGCTTCTTTTATCACTTCATCTACTAATTGAAGAAGTTTTTCTTTATCAGTAACTTCTCTTCCATAACTATCAATAATTCTACTATAACCAATGATGGCGTCTTCTTTTAAAAATGAAGGGCTTTGAATAATTCTTTTAAAAACTTTTAATGATTCATCAGGCTTATTTAATCTTATATCTTTTAGCCCTTGAATTATTAGAAGGCTCACTTTATAAGGTTGAAATACCCAAAAAACTAAACTATAACTTATTAAACACATTGCTAAAATAGTAACAAAAAACTTAAAAAGATCTTTTGAATAATCAGAAAAACGACTTTCTTGGTTTAAATCATTTTTTGTAATTATTTTTGGAAGATAAAAACAATTTATAAAGGCTAAAGTTAAAAAGAACATTAAATAACTTTCGTGAAAATCAAAAATAAAAGCATTCTGAACAAAATAACCAAAGATTAAACTACCAAAAATTAAAGAAGAAATAAACCAATTTTCATCTTTTTTCTGTCTTTGATATAAAATGAAAAAAGCAAAAAAGAAAATAGAAAGATAGGAAATAAATCCAAAAATTCCGGTAGTAGCCAAAACTTCCATTGGTTTATTATGGGCTCTATCAAAAAAGAAATCAGTAGGCAGATATTTAATAACAATTGGATTAAAGTATTTAATATAGGCCGGCTGATAATTTTCCGGTCCCCACCCAAATAAAGGCTTTTCTAAAAATCCCTTAAAAGCAGTTTTTGCTGAATAAATTCTTGAAACTGCCGTCGGGTCTTTAAAAGAAATAGCAGTTAATCTTTCTAAAGCAAAGTTTCCTTTAACTAATTTTGTGTTTTTTAAAGAAAAAACCGCTATTAAAAATATTAAACCCAAAACGAAAACACTAATAAATAATTTTTTTAAAGCAATTAATTCTTTATCTTTTTTAAAGATAATCCCTAAACCAACTATTAATAAAGATATACCATAACCAATCATTACCCCGCGGCAACCAGTTAGAAACATTAAAATAGAAAAAACTCCAAAAATTAAAAGCCAACTAGTAAATAATTTTTTCTGAAACCGAAACTCTTCGAAATAAAAATATAGAGCAAAAAAAGCGTTAAAAAGCAAGTAAGTGGCATAATAAGAAGGATTACCAGTAAAACCTGCTAAACGATTGCCAGTAGCTTGAGGGTTAAGCGGCCCTAAATTAAAATAAATTAAAAGAGCAATAAATGAATAAAATAAACCAAGATAAACTTGGGTTTTTATTAAATTTTTTAGTTCTTCAAAACTAAAAGTAGTAGCTAAAATTACAAAAAACAAAATAAAGTGCCAAATTCCAAAAACTCCTTCCATTCTTTCATTACCAGAAAAGAAACTCCAATAAAAATTCACTCCCACTAAAGCAGAAACAAAAATTACCAAACCATAAATTAAAATTGCTTTAATTAAAGGCGATAAATGAACTTTTTCTTTATTTTTTACCATTAGCCAATACACCCATAAAACAAACATTATTTCCACCAAAACCCGAAAAACTGTCGCTTTAGTAATAATATAGGGAAAATAAGTGTTGGTATTGACTAAAAACGGCGTAAAAAGACAAGCAATAGCCAACCAAAATAGAATCTGTTTAAAATTTACCATAATTAATAAATTAAAAAATTAACGGATTAAAGAATTAATAACACTTTTAAAATTTTAAATTCTAAATTTTAAATTTTAAATCAATTTTAAATTTTAAATGTTTTAAAATTTAGTCATTTAGATTTGAATTAGCCTTTAAAATTTAGCCTTTAAAATTAATTAATATGTCTTTTTCATTTTTTCTGTACGATCGCAGAAAATAAACGAAAACATTTATTTAGAAATTGGAAATTGGGTAATTGATAATTGATTGAAAATTGATAATTGAAAATTGATAATTTGTTGGTCATTAGTCATTGGTCATTGGGATTTTGTTTTATAGATTGCTTCGCTTCGCTTCCAATGACAATAAAAGTTTTATTTCTAGATTCTAGATTCTTGATTCTTGATTCTAAATTCCAAATTCCAGATTCTAGATTCCAGACTCATAATTCTTGATTCGCTTTTTCCCTACTCAACGGTCCAAAATAGCCAGTTTGCGGTAAATTGTATTTTGCCTGGTATCTTTTAACTGCTTTTAAAGTCAATGGCCCGTAATAACCAGTAATTAGTTTTTCAGGATAAATCTCCGACCCTAAATTAGCTAAAAATTGTTGTAAGCATTTTACTTCTTCTGATTTCATTCCATAATATAAATCAGAAGTAAATAAAGAGCATTGAGGATTATTTTTATAAGTATTTCTTAAAGCAATTTCACTCTGAAGTAAAGCTATTTGTCTTTTTAATTCTAAAATTTGCTGCTGAAGCTTTTGAATTATTAACTCTTCGTTTTTTTTGTCATTTCCTAAATTTTGAACTTCGAAAGAATAAAAATATAATTTTCCTTCTTGGCTATTCGTTCCTAAATAAGGAATGAAATAAATAGCTTTATTTTTTTCTCCCATTCCCTCTACATATATTTCTTGGATATTGGTTTTAGTAAAATCAAAAAACCCTAAAGTTTTTTTGCCATTAATATCTTCTATAAGATAAGGAATTTTTAAAATAGGGGTCTCTTGGGGAATAATAAACTTAATCTTTACTGTTCCTAAACCGCCGTTAAGTTTTTGCCATTTTCCAGTAAAAGCCTTAATTGAATCAGTTACTGATAATAAGCTTTTCGGTTGCTGTGGCAAATAATAAGAGTAAGCGATGACTGAAAAATCTTTTAAATTAGAGTCTTGATAGCAATATTTAGTATTATTAGTTTCGCAGGTGTTATAAAGATTAGTAATCAGCCAATTTAAATAAGCTTCATCAAAACTACTCCCCCTTCTCTTTAAAGCATTATCTAACGAAATTAAACCATCATTAGAAGGATATTTTAACGCCTCGCTAAATAATTGATTGCCAAATTGTTCTTTTAAATAAAGCGCAAAAAGATAAACCTTGCCATAATCTTTATCTAAATTATTCCAATTTTCTAAATTAACTTCAGTGGAATAAAGTAAATTTTGCGCTCGTTGTTTGGTAATTTGACTCATATCAACTCCAATTGCTTGACCAGCAAATTCTGACATCATTTCATAAAACCAAGTTTGGGAATCTGGCTTTTGTTTTAAAGTAATTAAATGAGTAAATTCATGGGCTAATTCATAATCTAAAAAATTCAAATCAGCTTTTAAAATTAAATCAGCATTTAAATAAATAATCTGACCTTCATTAGAATTTTGATATTGATTTTTAAAATATCTGTCTCCTGATTGAATATAACCGCCATAATTATCTTTTAAAGGTTCTAAAACAATCACAATTCTTGGGTCATTATCCACTCCAGGATTATCTTCAGAACCCAATAAATTAGTTAAAAAAGGATAAATTTTATATTCAAAATCAGAAGCTAAATTATATAATTTGTTATCTAATTCTCCTTTCTGGGGAAAATTCTGATACCAATTTTTATCAGCGTAAAAATAAAGTTTATTGGTGGTTTTTAATAATTGAGCTTCAATTTGATTTCTTGAAGATAAATCATAATCAGGATTGACATTAAAAATAGCGTTTTGTGACCAAGCTAAAGAAATATTAAAAACGCTAAAAAAGAGAATAAAGCCTAAAGAAACAATAATTTTAAATTTTGAAGACATATTATTCAGTGTTTATCCGTGTTCTTATCCGTGTTCATATCCGTGTTCTTATCCGTGTCAATCCGTGTTTATTTATAATAATATAATAGCAAAAAAAAGAAAAAAAGAAAATAAGAAGAAAAAATCCCAATGACCAATGACTAATGACTAATAAATTTTCAATTAAAAACAATATAAAATTCCAAGCACCAAGAACCAATGACCAATAAAATTCTAAATTCTAAGAACCAAACAAATTACAAATATAAGTCAAAATTCAAAAGGCAAAAGTCAAAATTAAAAGTCAAAAGTCAAAAGTAATTGATTCTCCTCCCTACCATTCCTCTCATCCTATAGGAGAGGAGGATATAAGAAGGATGGATAATTGAAAATTGGAAAATTGATTGAAAATTGAAAATTGATAATTGAAAATTTTTTACAGTATACAACCAAAAAACCGCCCGAAGGCGGTTTTTTGGTACGTTTCTACTTTCTTTACGAAAGTAGGCGTAAAACCCGCAAGGAAGGGTTAGTAAGCTAAAGCTGTTAAACCAGTCTTGAAGTATGCCCAACCATAATTCTGGGTCACCCAGTTAGTAGTATTAGTAGCCCACTTGAGGAAATTTATTTGTACCTGATAGAAACCATTCTGGGTAGAACTGGATAAGGTGATAGAAGTTGTCAACTCACAGGTAGCAGTTGCTCCTGCTGCTACTCTAAAGTGGCTACCAGAAGGAGTGGCTCCACTGGTACAAGTAAAGCCGGTAACATTAGTGGTTGTAGCGGTAGAACCTCCGACGGTAACAGATACCGCATACTCACCAGAATCTCCGTTAAGATAGATATCACTCGTATTAGCAGTTACAGCAAAAACAATTTTAGCATCTCCATACATCTTAGGATTGGATTGAGTTCCAGAAGAAGTAAAGCTGGTCGAAGAAAGACTGAAACTAGGAGCAGCTAAATAAAGATGCATTGTATTACCAGTGACAGAAGAGCCAGTCGCTGTTGCTACATTACTGTTGGCATCTATTCCTGTTAAGACAGGTCCAGTGGAGATTCTAACTGTGTCACCACCAGTATAGCTTGAACTTAATTGAGCTATCACTCCTTTGACTGTTAAGGTCTTAGTGGTTCCAGCAGAAATAGGTAAGCTGAAGTTAGTCCAAGAAACTGCACCACCTGGATTAGCTGGGGCAGCTGAAGCTATTAAAGTAGAGCCATCCCAAAGTTCGACAGCGGTTAAATAAGCAGCGGTCGTTGATGTAGCAGTAATAGTACCACTATTGAAAGTAGCATTGACATTTTCTACTTTCACATTGAACTTCAAAAGGTCTACTCTAGTAGTACCATTAGATGAACCAATGATATTACCCTCTAGAGGATTGTCAATAGCTTCTGTGACTGTAATAGTGGCAGGCTGGGCATTCGATACTGTATAGGTTTGAGAAGAGACTGATCCAGAAACAGAAGTATAGGTCACTCCTGCAGTGTCAGTATAAACTACCTGAGCTGCAGGGAAAGCAAAGGTAAAGCTCTTAGAGGTAACAATTGTTGGAGCTACTGTTGCTTTAATGGTTAAAACTTTTTGTTGGCCATTAGGAATAACCCAGTTCAAACCAGCAATATTTAAAGTGTAAGTAGTAGCAAAAGAATCCTCAATTAAATTAGATTGGGTAACAGCTGCTTCTCCTAATTTAGTAGAACCATCCCAAACAGAAACGGTGGTGAAATACTGCCATGGAAAAGCACTCGAAGCAGTAAACTGAACAGCCACTTTCTTTAAGGTAATATCAGAGCCAGTAGCTTTGAATTGACCAGCCAATACTTCATAGGTTTGGCCGCCATACAAAGTACTAACAGGATTAGATACTGGATAGCTAGTTACTGATAAGCTACCATAAGAAGGAGCAACTGTGGTTGTCGTTGTAGTTGATTCTGGAGGAACAGTGGTTGTAGTGGTTGTTGGAGGAACACAATACTGACTATTTAAAGCTGTTCTGGTCAAAGGACCAACATAACCAGTAGCAACAATTCCCTTAGATGCCTGATATGCTTTAACAGCAGCTAAGGTTTTTGGCCCAAAATAACCAGAGGTTGGAGTGACTCCTAAAACGATTTGTAAATTCTTTACATCGTTTGAAGTCATTCCATATTTGAGGTCAGTATTAAAGCAATACATTCCTCCTTGGCCTTGCTGGGATTGCAATGTCTGAATCAAAGCCAAAAGTTGCTGAATTTGAGCCTGAAGCTCTTCAACCGTTACTGCTTTAGCTGTAAAAGAGAAAGCAAAAGCAAAAGCTAAAGCAAGAGCAATAATTTTTTTAGACATTTTAGTTTAATTTTTAATTAATTTTTATTTACCTACCCAACTTTTTAGCCTCAAAATAATTTTTCAATACCCTCTTCAAATAATTTCTTCCCCAACCGGTTTTAAGAAACTTTTCTCTGACGAAAGCATCATTCTTATTAAGATAGATTTCACAATAAATTAGTTTGAAAGGGCGACGAAATTTAGTTGCATACACTTTCCCTGAATTATGTAATTGGAATCTATTCTTTAAATTATTGGTGCAACCAATATAGAAGTATTTATCTTTTATCGATTCTAAAACATATACATAATACATAATTAAGGCTAAAAAGTTGGGTAGGCGAGGCCATTATCGACCGCCTTTATCCCCACTTTCTTAAAGAAAATGGGGATTTCCCCCTTCTTTCTTAGAAAGGAGGGGGTGAAGTTAGTGAAGGACGTCCATTATACGTCCACTAACTTCTTTAAAAGGCAATAGCCTTTTTAATCCGAACCCTTTCAAAGATACCGAAAAAATATTCGACCATTTTTTCTACTTCGTTGTCGAAGTAGTGGTATCTTCTAAAGAGTGGATTTTCATAATTTTTTCAATACTTTCTAGCTTTTCAATCGCTTCTAAACAATTTCCCGCTTTTATAAACTTTTCAACATCTAAAACTAAAGATTTAGTTTTAATTACCTCTTCTGGTGTCCAAGTTAAAAGATTTTGAGAATTTTCAAAATATGATTTTAAATTTGCTATTTTTTCTTCTAAATAAACTGGGCAGTTATTAATAACTTTTTCGGTTTCATCTATTAAGGCAAAAACTTTGTTTTGATTTGAAACCAAAGAATTAGACAAATCACTTTTAACTTTTTCCTCTAAATTGGTTTTCTCTAATAAATTCTTAATTTCTTCATTTTTGTTTTTAACTTTTTGAGAAACTTCTAAAACTACTTTCTTTTTTTCAAGCTTTTCTATCTCTTCTGGAATTAAATTCATTTCTGATTTTATTTTTGAAGCTAATTTAGAAATCTCCTCAGGATTCTTTTTTACTTTTGATAAATCATCTAATCTCGATTTTAAAATTTCCATTCTTAAAACCGGCTTTTCTGTTTTCGGCGCTAAAGCTATTTTAATATCTTGGGTTAATGTTTTTATTGGATAAAGAAAACTTCCTGGTAAAGAATTTTGAGCAGAAACAATTGAGAAAGAAAAGGCAAAAATAAGAGAAAAAACAGCAAAAGCTATTTTATACTGGGGTTTTAAAAAGGGAAAAGAGACGGTTTTAACTTTATAAGGAATAAATTCTTTTTTCGGAGTTTCTAAAGTGATTTTTGAAAAAACAAAATCAACCCATTCTTTATTGGGCTTTATTTCTTTAAATTTAGCTAAATTTTCTAAAATCTCTTTCTCGGTCATCACTAGATAAGACGATAAAGAGGCGGTTTTATTACAGTAGCGTGAGGGCTAAGAACCTCGCCCGCCTAACTTTTCACTAAAGAGGTATCTGTTTAAATAAAGTATTTTTGTAAGAAATAAGAAATTTATGCTAAAAATAATTTAAAAGTGAAAAGTTAGGCGGGCAAAGAACCAAGGACCAATAAATTTTCAATTTACAATTTTCAATCAATTTTTTCACCTGCCCAAATTTTACGAAGTAAAACTTGGGCAGGTAAATGACACAATTTTCAATTAATAAATACATTTTAATTTATTTTCTACGATCGTGGAGAAAAAATAAAGACTATAAAAAAATAAATTTTCAATTTTCAATTTACAATTTTCAATCAATTTCTCACCCCCACCTTTTAAAAAAGATAGAGGTAAAATTACCTAATGATCGATTTTAGAAGATTTAGAAGATTGAATAATTTTTGAGAAAATTAGCAATAATTCATGCGCTTCTTTCCATAATAACTTAATTTCGTTTTTCTTATCATTATGAACTCTTGCTAGAAGTCTTATCCAGTAAGAGGTTTCTTTAATTTCTTTTTTACAAATACCCATTTTATGAATAAAATCTTTTTTACTTTCTGCTTCTGTTGCTTCACAATAATTTGCACCAATAGAACCTGCAGAACCCACTAACTGTTCAATAATTCTAATATTAAGAGGGCTAACTTTAAGAGTTTTTATAAAATCTATTACACTTTCCGCGAATTTTGTTGTTCTTTCTTCTAAATCGTATTTATTCTTCTTATTATTTATAATCATTGAAAATTTAATAATTAAATAATTGTTTGATAATTGATAATTGAAAATTGATAATTTATTAAAACCTCTAGCTCTAAATATTTTCGTTCTTATCCGTGTTTATCCGTGTTTATCTGTGTTCTTATCCGTGTTTATCCGTGTTTTAAGACTTTCTAATGCTCGGTGAAGCAATACTCTGGTATTATTTTCTGTCTTTCCCAAAATTGAGGCGATTTCTTTAATAGATAAATCGTTAATATAATGAAAAATAATCACTTCTTTGTATAAAGGATTTATTTCATTTAAAGATTTTTTTATTCTTTCCATTTCCCAATTCGTTTCTATTTTGTTTTGAGTATCAAAAGATAAAGGAAAATCTAATCCTTTTTCTTCTAATAATTTATTTAAAGACAAAGTCATTTTTTCTTTATTTCGATAAAAATCAGTCAATAAATTTCTTACCATTCTATATAAAAATGCTTTTTTATCTTTGATTTTTTTCTCTTTATTTTTATCTTTTAAAAACTCATAAAATTTTAAAAAAACCAAAGAGGTTAAATCTTGGGCTGTTTCTAAACTATCAACTCGAAGATAAATAAAGCGGAAAGCTTTATCAATATTGTCCTTATAAAATTGAGCAAATTCTTGTTGAAGCATAGATTCAAACTTGTAACGTATAACTTGTAACTCAAGACTTGGGTTACAGGTTACAAGTTATAAGCTTGAAGAATTAGTTTGTTTATCACTTTCGCTAATTTATAAGGGTCGTGCCTTAAAAGTGGACCCTTTCTTAAAAGAGGGGCGGTAATTATTTTGTATTTTTTAAAACTATTAAAATTCTTTTTATCAAATTCTACTGGTTGAGCATTTTCCTTTTGATATTTTTTTAGATATTTAGCTTTTGGCTTTTCACTATTTATTAAAATATAGTCAATTACTCCTTTTCCCAAATATTTTTCCAAAACCTTTATAAAATCAGAGGCTTTAAATTTGTTTGTTTCTCCGTATTTAGTCATAATATTTAAAACATAAATTTTCTTTGCCTTTGATTTTTTAACAGCTTCTTTTACTCCTTTTACCAAAAAATTTGGCAGAATTGAAGAATACAGGTCTCCTGGACCAATAATAATAAAATCTGCTTTTTTAATTTCTTTTAAAACTTCAGGGTTTGCTTTTGCTTTTGGATTTAAAAAAATCTCTTTAATTTGAAGCTTTGGGTCATGTTTTGGAATATCAATATTTGTTTCACCAACTACTAAATAATTATTCTCTAATTTAGCAAAAAGCCGAGTTTTATCAAGTGTCACTGGTAAAATTTTTCCTTTGATTCCTAAGATTTTTGAAGCTTCTTTAATTGCCAGAGAAAAACTGCCAGTAATTCTTTCAAGGGCTGTTAAAAATAAATTTCCAAAACTGTGGCCTTTTAAACCTTCGCCATTTTTAAAACGATAAGTAAAAAGTTTTGCCAAAACCGAAGAAGAGTTAGATAAAGCAACCAGTGCCCTTCTGATATCACCTGGCGGTAAAATACCAAATTCTTCTCTTAAAACCCCTGAAGAACCGCCATCGTCAGCCATTGTTAAAACTGCGGTTAAATTATAGGGGTATTCTTTCAAGCCGCTTAAAACAGTAAAAACACCGGTTCCGCCGCCAATCACTACTATTTTTTTCATAAATTTATAAAACAAAATTAACTAATTTATTCTCAACAAAAATTATTTTTTTCGGTTTTCTCGTTAAATGCTTTTTGACTGCTGGTAAAGTCATTGCTAACTTTTCTGCTTCTTCTTTTTTAATTCCTGAATTAACTTTAATTTTCCCCCTGGTTTTGCCATTAACCTGAATAATTAAAGTAATTTCTTTATCACTAGTTAGTTTCAAATTATATTTTGGCCACTTTTCTTTTAAAACAGAACCCTTATGTTTTAAATAACTGTGCCAGAGCTCTTCTGAAGTGTAGGGAGCAAAAGGAGAAAGAAGCAAGACAAAAGTTTCTAAATGCTCCTTTTTTATTTCTTTTAATGGAATTTCTTCTAATTTATTAAGATAACTCATCAAACTAGAAATCGCAGTATTAAAATGAAAATTCTCAATATCTTCAGTAACTTTTTTAATTGTTTTATGTCTTATTATTTCTAATTCTTTTAAGTTTTGTTTTAATTTTCTTTTTGCTTCTTTTGTCAATTTAAAATCGTCTTTTTTATCTTTCGTTTTTTTAGTAGCGTTTTCTATTAAATTAAAAACTCGGGCGAGAAAACGATATATTCCATTAATACTTTTAGTATTCCATCTCATTGAATAAGTCAAAGGTCCCATAAAAAGTTCATAGATTCTTAAAGAATCAACGCCATAAAGTTTAACTATCTCATCAGGAGAAATTGTATTTCCTCGTGACTTTGACATTTTCTCTCCATCTTCTCCTAAAATTACTCCAACATTAATTAATTTCTTAAATGGTTCTAAAGTAGAGACTACTCCGATATCATATAAAAACTTATGCCAGAATCTTGCGTAAAGTAAATGTAAAACTGCATGTTCTGCTCCGCCAATATAAATATCAACTGGCATAAAATACTTTTCTTTTTTAGAATCTACCAGTTTCTTTGGGTTTTTAGGGTCTAAATAACGAAGATAATACCACGAAGAGCCTGCCCATTGAGGCATTGTATTTGTTTCTCTTTTTGCCGGCCCTTTACAAATTGGGCACTTTACATTTACCCATTCTTTAATATCAGCCAGTGGCGATTCATTTGTTCCGGTTGGCTCATATTTTTTAATTTTTGGCAATTTCAAAGGTAACTGATTTTCTTTTAAAGGAACAATCCCGCATCTTTCGCATTTAATAACAGGAATTGGCTCTCCCCAATAACGTTGTCTTGAAAAAATCCAATCTCTTAATTTATAGCGAATAGTTTTTTTGCCACCAGCATATAAAATCATTTGTTCAGTTGCCTCTTTATTATTTCTTCCGCTAAAAGGTCCAGAATTAATTAAAATTCCATCTCCGGTATAGGGCGCTTCTAAATTTAAACTTTCTATTCCTTTTAAAGAAATTACTTCTTTTATTGGTAAATCAAAAGTTTTGGCAAAATCCCAATCTCTTTCATCATGAGCCGGCACTCCCATTACGGCGCCAGTGCCATAATTCATTAAAACATAATCAGAAATCCAAATTGGCAACCTCTCTTTATTTACTGGATTAATAGCATAAGCGCCAGTAAAAACTCCGGTTTTCTCTTTGACTTCTTTTATTCTTTCAAATTCTGACTTTTGAAAAGCTATTTCTTGATAATCTTCTACTTCTTTTTGATAACTTAAAGGAGTAATTTTTGAAACTAAAGGATGCTCTGGCGCTAAAACTAAATAAGTTGCTCCAAAAATAGTATCAATTCTTGTGGTAAAAACTTTAATGTATTCATCAGTATTTTCTACCCGAAAATCAACTTCTACTCCCTCGCTCCGACCAATCCAATTTCTCTGCATTGTTTTAATGCTTTCTGGCCAATCGAGTAAATCTAAATCCTTTAATAATCTTTCAGCATAGGCGGTAATTCTTAAAAGCCACTGTTTTAATCTCTTTCTTTCAACTGGCGTCCCGCAACGTTCACATTTGTTATCAACAACCTCTTCATCTGCCAAAACCGTCTTACACGAAGGGCACCAATTTACTGGCACTTCTGCTTCATAAGCTAAACCGTGTTCTAAAAGCTTTAAAAATATCCATTGGGTCCATTTATAATATTGAGGATCAGTAGTATTGATTTCTCTTTGCCAATCATAACTAAAAGCCATTTGCTGGCATTGTTCCTTAAAATGTTTAATATTTTTTAAAACAGTTTCTTGCGGCGGCTTTTTAATTTTTAAAGCATAGTTTTCTGCGGGAAGTCCAAAAGCATCCCAGCCCATTGGATGTAAAACATTATAACCTTTCATCCGATAAAATCTCGCTAAAACATCAGTGGCAGTATAACCTTTAATATGCCCTACATGAAGCCCGTCGCCTGAAGGATAAGGAAACATATCTAAAATATAGATTTTTTTTCTTTTGTCATTGTCTTTTGCTCTAAACAATTCAAAACTATTCTTTGCCCAGAATTTTTGCCACTTTTTTAAAAATTTATTTGGTTGATATGCCATAACAAATTAGAAATTAGAAATTTCACCCCCACACCAAACAAGCTTAACCCTCCATTGAATTTCGAATTCTTCTAAGTAATTGAGTTAAAGCTTTAGCGTGAAGTTTAAGATTTGATTCACGTTTAATGGCGTCTTGTCTAT